>JABLTO010169020.1_pt1 | contig 41815 bp, 36 predicted proteins | sample 7160091 | NCBI WGS metagenome assembly JABLTO01 (sample SAMN14651225, study PRJNA627086) | human gut metagenome | isolation source: feces | host: Homo sapiens
GCGCCGGTTGCGCCGGTTGCGCCGGTTGCGCCGGTTGCGCCGGTTGCGCAACAGCAGCAACACCGCCTCGCTACACGCCGCGATGCTGTCTCATTGGTCTCTATTTGGTTCATAATTCTGGCTATTTCTTCCTGACAACTCATCAAGGATTCTTCCTTTCTTCTTTCACTTGGGCGCATTGGTTCAAAAAGTAAGCCTTATTGGACAAATAAGCCGGCGAATCCGGCCGATAGCGGCCTGCCTCTTCGTTATAAAAAGCAGCCATCTCCCGGTTTCCTAACCTGTCATAGCAGACACAAAGGTTGATAGCGGGAAGATATCCGTAGCAATCCGCCATGACAAATCCGCCCAGCTCCGGCCTCTGCGGAAGCGCCAAGGCCGCCTGATACCAGTAAATGGCGCTCTCATATGCCTGATCCTCCATAAACAATCTGCCCATCTCACAGCATATCTCCGCCCTGGGCGGCGCTAAAATAAAGCTGCGCAGCAGCGTGCGGTATGCCATCTCGCGCAGTCCCTGATTGGCGTAACAATCCGCAAGCGTTCTGCACGCATCAATTTTATTTTCAACCCATCCGCCGGGGTCTCCCCAAAATTCCTCCAAAACCTTGATTGCCTCTGCATACCGCTGATGCTCGTACAGTTCCCGCCCGTAATAAAACCGAAGCCTTGGGGACAGGGTTTTCGCATCATACGCCTTTTGCAGAATCTTAAGGTTTCGGTCTGTCTGCGTCCTGTGCATCTTGCAGTGCGTGACCGCCGCCTTGGCATACAGGATATTTCCGGACGGCACAATCGCCTCATGCACCGGACCCTCCCAGCGATAGCGCGGCGCATTTCTTACAATTCGCTCCCGATAATACCAAAAGGTCGGTGTACCGTTTTGATCCACCGCGGCATAATAAGGAAGCATCACCACATCGACCGATGCTGTCAGGGTCTTTTTTAATGAGAGAAACGATTCCTGCTGCTTTGGGACAATCACATCGTCTGCGTCCAGCCACATGCAATACTCCATATTCGCCTTTGAAAAAGAAAAATTCCGTGCGGCCGCAAAGTCGTCAATCCACAAAAAATCATAAACCTGATCCGTAAATTCACGGGCAATCTCTTTGGTGCGGTCGGTTGAGCCCGTGTCCACGATAATGATTTCGTCCGCAATGGGCGCGGCCGACGCCAGACAGCGCGCAAGAACCTCTTCTTCATTTTTTACAATCATACATAGACTGATCCGAATTGACATACCATCATTCCTTTTTGATAAGGTGCATTTTCCATGCGCCCTACTACATCTTATGTCCGCCGCGGCAATCAGTGACATTTTTCGCGCTTTTTGTCTCATTCCTTCAAAAAAAGAGTTGACACCGAAAAAAAATTATGGTAGAATACTCTTCGTGCTGGTGTAGCTCAATTGGCAGAGCAGCTGATTTGTAATCAGCAGGTTGCGGGTTCGAGTCCCATCACCAGCTCCAAAAAAATCGACAAGGTCATTTGGCCTTGTCGATTTTTCTTATACCGCGTCCCTGAAAATCAGGCGGTGCCGCAGCGCACATTGCACTCCGTCGGACCCCAAAGGGCACAATCCAAAACCTGATCTTAGATTGTCGGTTTTTTCTACCACCCGAGCATAAACAGCTTTGCCTGTGCCATTGCATTATCCAGCCTGTCACCGCGCAGTTCCTCTTCAAGCAGCTGCTCGTAATAACGCTGATATATCTGTAGCTGATCATTGGTCAGCTGCAGCTTTTCATTTCCCAGGCGCAGCTTTTCATTGGTATAGTCGTTTTTCATCAGATCCTGTGCGCGGAACCGTTCATCCCATTGACTCTCCCGCTCCTTTTGTGCATAAGTCTGCCTGTTTTGCTTGTCCTTCCATTCCTGTTCCCAAAGAGCCGCCGCCTTTTCCGCTGCCGCTTTGTCCCGTGCCGCATTAGAGGCGGTGCTTTCATTGGCGTTCTTTCTCTGCCTTTCGTTGGCAGACGCCGCATTTTGATATGCCGTGTTGTACATATCCACCATCTGATCCAGCAAACTCAGGTTTTGCTGGTAGCGATCCGCATAGCGCGCATAGGCGTCCTTTGCCAGCTCCGGGATCGTATCGCTCAGCTGCTGCGCATAATATTGGTTGACCTGTGCGCCGGCCGTTGCCGCCGCCGAATTTGCCAGGCCGCCGGTCAGCGCCATGTATTGTGCCGCAGCGTTCTCGCCGGCACGCGCGCCCTCGGTGCGGTACTTTCTCTGATATGCCTGATAGACCGGGTCACTGTCTGGATCATAGGAAAAAGCCTTTTGATGCATCATCTGATTGCTCAGCTTTTGTGCATCGCCTAAATACATTTCCATGTATTTTTCCGCAAGATCCATCGGCGCGGTGACGCCGGCACGGTTGGCATAATCCTCGGCGGCATTGTCCACCGTGCTCTGTCTTGTCCACGCCTTTCCCTCATCGTCAATGTAGGCAATATCCAGCGGTGTGCCGCCGACCGCTACCGTACCGTTTCCGTAGGACAGCGAGTCCGCCGATAAGCCGTACTTTCCGGCCGCATCGGCATAGGCGTCGCTGACCCTGACCACCGGATTGTCAGAGTTTTGGAAAAAGTCCGCCACACTCTTTTGGATATCGCTGTTTTTTGCATACGATACCCCGGCATTTTCATCCATATATCCGGGCCTTATCAGATTTCTTCCGTTTAATGTCACCGTCTGATTGACCTCGTCATAGCCGATGGCATCGTCCGAGAATCCCATGTTATTGAGGGTTGCCCGAATCCCCACCTGACCGTCCTGTCGGGTGGGGACGGTCACCTTCCATTTGTTTTTACTATATGCCATAGGTTTTACCTCCCTGATACGTAACCAGCTCCAGATCGTGCAATACTACGGGGCCGCTGCCGGAGATACGCAGCTGAAAGCTGTCACATTTTTGAAATCGAACCGGAATCCGGCTCACACCGAACCCGGATTGTTTATGAATCTTACCTGCCGGCACAAACGCGCCGCCGTCATGCGAAACCTCAATCTTAACGCTTGTATCTTCGCCGCGCCAAAGACGCAGCCGAAGACTCGGCACCCCCTTATGGGTCATGGTACGCAGTGTGATCGGGTGGGTTGTAAGACTCCAGGAGACCGTCTCGCTGCCGCAATGATACCGCCAGATTCCGTCCGGGGCGGCCGCATACAGACTGCCGCCGTAAAAGACAAAGTCAAAAAATGCCGTATCGTCCTCACGGTACCACAAATTCAGCGCCGGGTCATAGACCAGCAGGTCATAATGCGTGCCGTCCGCGCTCGCCGCGGCATAATAGCGCTGTCCGTCCGTTCCTGCCGCGCAGTAACGGTCGCCGCGCCCCGTAAGCTGCGGTGCGGCCGCGTAAGGTTCTCCGCCCTGGTAGGCATAAAACCCGGCCGCAGACAGATAGTATAAAATACCGCCGATCTCTGCAATACTTCTTCCGTCAATGCAGCCGCCGGCGGTCTGTTTCGGGATTGAAAAATTGCGCGGCGTATCCCCGTAAACATGGTGAATGCAGTGACTTTTGAAAGCCACCACGGCGGTGCGGTAGCTGCAAATCCCGGTAAAGGCGCCGGGCGTTCCGATGGCGCTGTACCAGCTGTCGCTGTTAAGCCCCGCAAACGTATGAAAGTTCATACAGTCTCCCAGTTTGGACGCATAGAGATACTCGCCGTTTTTTGCAGTGCCGAAAAGGCGGTTGTTATGGACGCAGACGTGATCCATATCCGGTATGCTGCGTCCAACGGTGATACTTCCGCTCTCGGTGCCGTTTTCAAACGTTGCCAGTCCTCCGCGCTTTTGATAAAGCAAAAGATTCATTTTTCCTGCCGCAACAGACTCCACCACCACCGAAACAATCGCGTCCTCGGCCGCGTAATCCTTTCGCCCCTGCACAACACAGGTGTTGTTTTGGGTCTTGGCACAGCCCCGTATGACAAGGCTGTCCCCCGGCTTCCATGTGCTAAAATCCGCACCGCTTTTGCTGATATAGGCCGTATATGCGCCGGTTGTCTCGTTATAAGCGCTGTAAAAGTTTACGCCGGTGAGCGTCTGCGTCTGCTCCATACTGCAAAGCGTCTGACTGACTGTCCCGGTGTCGGGATCGGGCAGATAATCGTAGTAAACCTTATCGGGAAAGATACAAATCTTTCCGTTAAAATCCGCAATGGATTTTTCACCGATATCAAGCAGGTCATCGCCGATCTGCGTCCCCTGATAATAAAAGTGCCGGTCCTTTACCCCGGTAAAGGCCGTCAGCGGCTCCCCGGTTTCCTCCGGCGCGCAAAACGCCGTAATGCCGGTCATGGACACCACCTTTTCTCTGGACTGCCGCGGCGTCAGTGCCGGATAGGCGTCGGCACAAAGATTCTCCGTCTCCAAAAGCGTTCCCTGCTTTGCCTTGGGCCGAAGATCCAGCCCGGCAAAGCTTACGATCTGCGTAACAGGGTTTTCTTTTGCCTGCAAAATAGGAAGCAACATCGAAATTCCTCCCCTCAGACTGCCCAATAACGCCGCAGCTTTGATACCGGGTTAAACGGCGCGCGGTTTTTATAATCCCGGCGCAGTCCCTCATAGAGTGCATTGTATTGGTTCATGTGCGCACTGTATCCCATGTAGTCATGCTGATAAAGCGCCATCTTTGCCAGGATATATTCCACATACATGCCGTCATAGGGCAGCTCATCAATCTCGGTCAGGTCGTCAATCACCCGTCGGATTGCCATGGGCGCGGCCGTTTGCGGCGTAAACGTATTTTCCTCGACCACCAGCCCGTCATAGATCTGATCGACCACATAGGTGCGCCGCGCGTCCTCCCAGTCCGGTTCGGCGTCCTTGTCAGAGAGCGGTACCCACTCAAGCAGATCCCCCGGATAAAGCTCCGGGTGTTCCAGCTTAATAAAGTTTTCGCCCACATCAAAGGCACCCTTTAACTGCACATACCGTACCGGCAGGGCACGGGTTAAGTACACCAGTTTCAGCTTTGCCGGATAGCTGACCTGAAACTGCGGACTTCCACCCGCAAAGCTGCGAAAATCCAGCTTGTCCATCATCGTATTGTTCAGGTACGCCACCTCGATATCCTCAAAATCGATATCATCCGGCAAAACAAGTTCCTCCGGCTCGGTCAGCGTTGTCTCGACGGTGTCATAAATTTTTTTAATATCGCGGCGGATTCCCGCCGATACCTCATCGCACCAGCGAAGTTTTTCTTCCGTCTGATACGAATTGGGGCATAAGGCGTCCGCCGTCTCGATTACCTTGAGAAGTTCCAACGCCCATCACCTATCCTTTCAGGCTTTCCACATAGGCCTCTGCCTCCAGCTCCTGCTTGTGGCTGCGCTCTAACACCAGCGCAACGCACCGCGGCACCATGACGGAAACACCCCTTTGAATCTGATAATTGGTGCCGTTGACCGTTACGGTCAAATCGTCCTTATAACGGTTGTGATCCTTGATCAGCATGACCGGCACCGGCTCTTTGTAGTACGCTGTAAGATCAGCTGCCGCATTTTCTGTCTTTTTAACCGGCATTTTAATTCCTCCTTTTCTTTTTGGGGCTGTAAAATATGTTTTACAGCCCCGCTTTTTCCTGTATATTTTATTAGTAGCTGCAGGTTGTCTCTACCCGAACCATAAATTCCGGCGAGAGAATTTCCGCCGTCTGGGTTGCCTTCCAGCCGACCGTGCTGCGCTGATCCAGCGGATCGCCGGTACCGGCGCTGCCCTTCTGCTTTAAAATCGTTTGCAGTCCGCCGCCGGAAATACTGGTAACACCGTAAGCGTTCTGGCCGATAAAGAGGGTCGAATATACGTCTCTGCCCTGCGCACCGGCGCCGGACGGATAGATGATTACGTTTGCCTTCACTGCCGCATCCGGCGTTTCGGAAAGCGTAATGGTTGCCGCACCGGCCGAACCGGCTGCCGCAGACGCAATTGCGTAATCCTTGCCGGCAATCTGCAGCGTTTTGCCGCCAAGGTAGGTCACATCATCGGCCGTCAGCGGCTCGGTGATGGTGATGGTCTTTCCGGAAACATTGGCAACCGTCAGCGTTTCTGCATCGCCCTGGGTTACGGTTGCAGGATTTCTGAGCGTCCCTGCGCGGAAAATTTTTGCCTCGGTGGATTCAAAAAATACCACGCCGTGAATTCTGCCGATAGCGCCCTGGTACCAATCCTTCGGGTCAACGTTCTGCTTGATCGCCTTCCATTCCGGATCGTTGGTCAGGTCATTTGCCACATCCGGGTGAATGATGGCAACATAGCAGCCATCCTTAAACGGTGCCGCGTTGTTGCGCTTTAATGTTGCCACGGCACGCTTTACGGCCGCTACGCTTAAATAGTCGTTCTCCGACGCCGTGCTGCTGCCGCCCACCAAGAGGTTACGGTCAGCCTTGCCGTTTCCGTACTGGACGTTGGTGCCGGCATTGATCTTTTCGCGGATGACGGTGTCCAGGGTTCTGCCGGCCTGATCGCCAAGCACGTTCTGGGTTTCACTGATGACCGAATCCACCGATGACAGCGTCAGCATATCGGACAGGGTCACATAGTCGCCGTACTGCTCTACCGTCGATTCCACGGTGGTTACGTTTAAGGTATTGCCCTCCGGCGTAACGCCCTCTGTCAGCGGAACCAGCGCCTTAGGCAGCGGACTGAACCGGCGGAACTCAATGGTTTTACCGCTGCCGGACGGGATCGGCTTTTGCTGACCGAACTGGGCATGTACCAGCTTCGGGGTCGCAAAGCGAATCAGCGCACGGTCATAATAGCTTTTCATCAATGGGGTCAGGTTGTTGCCTGCATTGTTGGTGGTTGTGGTCTGTGTGTTTAAATAACTCATGAAAATTCCTCCTCTTTCTTTTTATCCCTTTGCCGATTTTTGTGGGTTCCTTGCTTTTCGGTTAAAATGTAACCTTTTCTCCCTTTCTGACGCGTTCGATGATTTCATCCACCTCATCATCGGATAAATCCTTGGGGCTTTTGTTGGCTCTGGCCGGGCGGTTCTTGGCCGCGCCGTTTTCCACAATTCTCTCCCGGTTTGCGTTCATCTCTTCCAGCGCCTGAGAACGAATCTCTTCCGCAATCTTGTCAAAGTGCGTCAGCACGTAGGCCTCTTCCATGGTAAGACCATTTGCAAAAACGTATTCCACAAAAACGGGGTTCTCCATCTCATCCTTGACCTGAAAGTCCGGGTATTTTTTCATCATTTCGGCCGCCTCGGCACGAAGCTGTGCCATACGCGCCTCTGCCTGCTGCGCAGATAACGAGCCGTTTGCTGCCGCAGCGCCCGATGCACCGGCTTGCATTCCGGCTGCACCGGCAGTCGGCTGCTGCCCTCTCTTTGCACCCGCGGCAGTCACACCGGGATTGGCCGGCACTTCCTGCGGACGGTTTTTAAAATTTGTTGTAAATCGAAACATGATTTTCCTCCTTTCCCGCACGGTGCGGGATTTTTATTGCCGTAAACATTCTCCGGAGTTGTTTCAGCAAAGGTATTGTAGCACGGAATCAAGTGACATGGAGTGCCATGCCGCCCGTCATTTTTAAAATTTTGTATTTTGTGCCGTTTTGGCATTTGTTTTTCTCTCTTTCTGGTGCCCTGATTCGCCCAAAAACGTCTCTTTACTCTATTTTTTACGGATATTTACTGTGATGTTTTACTTGCAAATCGGGCAAAGCTATGATAAAATAAGAAAAACAGAAAGGGAAGTGAAGGGATGCATCGTAAAAGAGTCGTATTGACCGGGTTTGGATTGCTGCTGACCGGCGCGATGCTGCTGAGCAGCTGCGCCTTTTTTAAGAAAACAATTTCCGATCTCTCAGATTTGGACGCCAAAACCGCCGAGGCGGATTCTGCTGCACAAGGCGATACCAAGGATCCTGGCGCATCGGATCCTGAAAATGCGGATAACGCCTCTGATACAGCCGAAAAGCAGGAACCGTCCGCGGCAAAAGATACCGCATCAGATGCACCTGCCGCAGCCTCTGTAAAGGACGCGATTGTCGGCAGCTGGAGCGTTGACCACCTGGAGGATGCTGACGGTAATACCGTCGGCTTTGACGCGCTTTTATCCGATCAGTCGGCGCTCTCCGGCATGATGGCAAAATTTTTAAAAAAGGGAACCGTCATCACCTTTACGGAGGACGGCAAGTTAAAGTGCGGCATTTTATCGGTGCGTTACAGTTTTGATTCCGCCAATACAATTTCGCTCAGCGGCGGAATTTTACCGCAGAGTTACAGCGGAATTTTCGTCACAGCCTCCGATGATAGCGCCGGCATCCGAATCGGAAATTATACGGTTTGTCTTTCCCGCACATAAAAATAAGCTATCGCAAAATGCTTTCATTTTGCGATAGCCCGTTTTAAAAATCGTCTCTTACTGCTTGGCCTTACCCAGGATATGATCCCGAAAGAAAAAGGTGATTGCCCATAATCCGCCGAGAGCGACGATCACAAAGATGATTCTGGACATGACGGATAGCTGGCCGCCAAAGAGCGCGCCGACAATATCAAACCCAAACAACCCGATACTGCCCCAGTTAATGGCACCGATAATGATTAAAATTAAAGCGATAACGTCCATGATAATCTCCTTTCTGCATGATGATAAAAAATTTTCTGTTATTTTGCGAAGCCGTTTCATAAGTATGAAACAAACACCGCATTGGTTGTTTATCCTTAGTATGTGTCAAGGGCTTAAAAACATGCTGTCGAAATATGGATGAATTTTAAAAATTTTACGAAAGAAACATCGGTTTTCCGTGCAGAAAATCGAAGGGAGGATACCTTGTGAGAAAAAACAGGATTTGTTTTGTCATTTCTCTGCTGGTTTTATCGGCTGTCCTTAGTGCATTCTGGATCGGAGGACTGATTATGAGCAAAAGCGGCACCGACACCGCCTCCCTTGGCGATCCGGTGGATTATGTGATTGTTTTGGGCTGCCGCGTCGAAGGGGAAACACCCGGCAAGTGTTTAGACGCCCGGATTGACGCCGGTGCGGAATATTTAAAGACGCACCCGTTTGCCATGGCGGTATGCTCCGGCGCACAGGGCAGCGACGAGGCCATCAGCGAGGCAGAGGCGATCATGCGCGGTCTGATGGATCGCGGCATTGCAAAACGCCGCATTTTAAAAGAAGAAAATTCCCGCAGTACCTATGAAAATCTTTTGTTCTCCAAGCAATTGCTGGACGAGCGCAATCCGGACCGCTCCTATCGGGTCGCGGTACTGACCAATAATTTTCATATTTACCGCGCACGGCGTCTGGCAGATTACGTTGGGTTTGTCAATCCGGCCGCTATATCCGCCAAAACGCCTGCAACACAGTTTTATCAAAACCTCATCCGCGAGATCTGCGCCGTGGTTTATGCGCATTTTCGATACCGCTGATTTTGCCTTTCTATGATATTATTTGAAAAAAATGAAAGATTTTATGATAGATGCAAGGAGGAATCATTATGAGTACAAACAACTTTATCCACATTGCCCCCTGGCTGGTGCTTGCAGCTGCAATTTTAGGTTTATGCTTTGCGGCTTACAAGTTCTTCTGGGTAAAAGCCAGACCGGAGGGTACCGCGCAAATGGCACAGATTGCAGCCAAAATCCGCAAGGGCGCCATGGCCTACTTAAAGCGCCAGTATAAAACCGTTGCGATCTTTTTTGTCTGTATGCTTGTCATTCTTTGTATCATGGCATCGCTTAACATGCTGACATGGTTCGTTCCCTTTGCCTTTTTAAGCGGCGGCTTTTTCTCCGGCCTTTCCGGCTTTATCGGCATGAAGATTGCGACCTATGCCAACTCCAGAACAGCCAACGGCGCGCGCGATGGATTAAACAAGGGTCTTAAAATCGCATTCTCCAGCGGAACCGTTATGGGTCTTACCGTGGTTGGTCTTGGCCTTTTGGATATCAGCGTGTGGTTCCTGATTCTCCGTGCCGTATTCGGTACCGCAGACGATGCCGTAAACCAAATCATGGGCGCGATGCTTACCTTTGGTATGGGCGCAAGCTCGATGGCACTGTTTGCCAGAGTGGGCGGCGGTATCTTTACCAAAGCGGCCGATGTCGGCGCCGACCTGGTTGGTAAGGTTGAGGCCGGTATCCCTGAGGACGACCCCAGAAACCCGGCCGTAATCGCGGATAACGTTGGCGATAATGTCGGCGATGTTGCCGGTATGGGCGCCGATCTTTACGAATCCTATGTCGGCTCGGTCATCTCCTCCGGCGCACTGGCGGCTGCCGCAGGTTTGAGCTTTGGCGGCGTCATCATTCCGATGCTGATTGCCGCAATCGGTATTATTTCCTCTATGATCGGTACCTTTTTTGTCAGCACCAAAGAGGGCGCGGATCAAAAGAGCCTGCTTGCCTCGCTGCGCCGCGGTACCTATATCAGCTCAATCCTGGCTGCAATCGGCTCCGGCGTTTTGATTTATACGATTCTGCCGGAACACACCGGCGTTTTCTGGGCAGTTATTTCCGGCCTGGTTGCCGGCGTTTTAATCGGCTTTTTTACCGAGTATTTCACCTCCGATTCCTACAAGCCGACCCAAAAGCTGTCCAAATCCTCTGAAACCGGCAGCGCGACCATCATCATTGACGGTCTGGCGCTTGGTATGTTATCGACCGCCATCCCGGTAATCATTGTTGCTATCTCGGTACTGATCAGCTACTTTGTATCCGGCGGCGCGCACAGCTTTGCGATGGGTCTTTACGGCGTTGGTATTTCCGCAGTCGGTATGCTCTCTACCTTAGGTATCACCCTGGCTACCGATGCTTACGGCCCGGTTGCCGATAATGCCGGCGGTATCGCCGAAATGGCAGGACTGGAAGAGACCGTCCGCGACCGCACCGACGCACTGGATTCTTTGGGTAACACAACCGCCGCAACCGGAAAAGGCTTTGCCATCGGCAGCGCCGCTTTGACCGCGCTGGCACTGATCGTGTCCTACACCGATAAGGTAACCGGCCTTGGCGGCACCCTGGATCTTTCCATCACCAATCCCCCGGTACTGATCGGTCTGTTCATCGGCGCAATGCTGCCGTTTTTGTTCAGCGCCTTTACCATGCAGGCAGTCGGCCGTGCCGCACAGAAGATTGTGGTTGAGGTACGCCGTCAGTTCAGAGAAATCAAGGGTCTGATGGAAGGCAAAGCAGAGGCGGATTATGAGACCTGTGTTGATATCTGCACCCGTTCTTCGTTAAAAGAAATGATTTTACCGGCAGCGCTCGGTATCATTGCCCCGATTGTTGTCGGCCTGGTTCTGGGCGTTAACGGTGTCGTTGGTATGCTGGCCGGCGCACTGGTTTCCGGCTTTGCCATTGCGATTATGATGGCAAACTCCGGCGGCGCCTGGGATAACGCGAAAAAATACATCGAAGCCGGAAACTTCGGCGGCAAAGGCTCGGAAAATCATAAGGCAGCCGTTGTCGGCGATACCGTCGGTGATCCGTTTAAAGACACCTCCGGCCCGTCCGTTAACATTCTGATTAAGCTTTTAACCATGGTTTCCATCGTTTTTGCCGGCTTAATCGTAAAATACAATTTGTTTGACATGATTTCTCAGCTGTTCCGCTAAACCATGATTGTGAGCCGTCCCCGTTTTTTTGGGGACGGCTTTTCTTTTTTCTTCTCCTTTTTGACAGGGCAAAATGTTATCCCTCCTTTTTCTCCAAAATCAGAACAAAAAAATCAATATTTCCTTTCCCGGTTTCGACAGATCAAATGGTAAATTATGGATATAATAGTTCTGTAATTGTTACGGAGGTGAAGAACATTGAAAGCTACAAAAGAAGGAAAGGAAATGGAAATTGCCCTGATATCACCCCATAAGGTACATAAAGAAAAAAGGGCGCTGCCCGATATCAAGGTTTCGGATCTTTTGATCCGCAGTCTCGGCTTTTTTGCGGCGCGTGCCGTGCCGCTGCCGCAGCTTGCGCCCTTTGGTCTGGCCTTTCTTGCGATGGATCGCAATTTTTCTGTCAAAAATTTATGGTCGCTGCTGATGGTCATCGCCGGTTATGCCAGCTTGATGGACGGTTTTTCGCTGCGCTATATCGGTGCCTGTCTGGCCTTTGAGGTCATGCTCTTCTTTTTGGATCGCGGCGAAGAGCTGTCACCGCGCAGCGCATTGACGACAGCCGGCACCGGGATTGTCGTATTTCATTTGCTGGAGATACTCTGGACAGGCTTTGTCTCAAGCGCCGTCATTACCACGGTTTTGGATTTCTTTCTGGTTTCTCTCGGCGTATTGGTATTTGACCGCAGCCGCGGCATGATGAACCTGAAAAATCTGCGCTCCGGCATTCCGACCGAGGAAGAAAAACTCAGTCTATGTATTACCGCCGGCATCGTTTTGCTCAGTTTTCAAAGCATTGCATGGCCGCCCTATTTTTCCTTATCCAACTTTCTCGGATTTTGGGTTCTTGGCATTGCGGCCATCTCCGGCGGTTTTATGCCGGCGGCCGCTGCCGGTATGGTTTTGGGACTGCTCCTCGGCATTCGGGAGGATCTTTTGACCTACCTTGCCGTCTTTACTTTCTGCGGTCTGCTCTGCGGCATGGCCGCCCGTTTTCACAAATTGGCAGCCGCGGCTGTCATTGCGCTTGGCGGCGTCTTTTTATCCCTTTACGGTATGACGGGCGGTGCGCCCTCCATTCCCGTTCCCGATCCGCTGCTTGGCGCGGCCGCACTGATTTTTACCCCAAAACGCATCTTTTACGAGGCGCGGCGTTTTGTCAGCTTTTCTCCCGCGTCCAGGGAAAACGATACCCCTGCCAAGCAGCGGCTGCTTTCAAAACTATCCCTTACCGCCGATTCGTTTGAGACCTTGTCAAATACCTTTGTCCGCCTGTCGGACAACCAGGATCAGGTGGATATGCAGGATATCGCCATGCTGTTTGATACGGCGGCCGATCACATCTGCCGTGACTGCAGCCGCGTCCACGTATGCTGGAACAAAAACTTTAACGCCACCTATAAAACCATGTTTAAATTTTTGGAGATTATGGAACGCAAGGGCGCACTCGCCCCGGAGGACATCGACCCGGTATTTTCGGACAGCTGTCTGCGCCTTGCCCCCCTCACCCGTGAACTCAACCGCCTTTTTGAGATTTATAAAATCAATCAGGTGTGGAAGGGAAAGCTGCGTGAGAACCGCGACCTGATCAGCCAGCAGTTTCACGGCGTATCCGAGATCTTACATCGAATGACGGAGGACCTCAAAACAACCGCCGCGCCGGACTACCGCTCCGCACAGGAGATTCAAAACCGCTTAAAGCAAAAAGGCTGTCTTACGGATTCGGTGCTGGTGATGCACGGCACAAACGGCCGCCAAACCGTGCAGATCACCCCGTACGAGGCGGAAACACCTCTGCCGGAAGAAACCGTCCGAATTTTAAACGATGTACTGGGCAAAAAATTTGTCCCCGACAACCGACACCCCTCTCTGCTGTCAAAGGCACCGTCTTATCTGTTTTTGGAAGAACCTCCTTTCACCATGGAGGCCGCCTTTGCCTGTGCGGAAAAAGGCGGGGAATGCGGCGATTCTTATATGCTCCGCCTTTTAAACGGCGGAAAGTACATTGCAACGCTGAGCGACGGTATGGGCACCGGCCACCGTGCCAACCGCGAAAGCAGCACTATTATCTCATTGCTTGAAGATTTTATGAATGCCGGCTTTGACAAAACCGTGGCAGTAAAGCTGATTAACTCGGTCATGGTTATGAAATCCGCGGCGGAGGCCTTTGCAACCGTTGATATGTGTATGGTCGACCTCTATACCGGCGAGGCCGAATTTATCAAAAACGGCGCGGAACCCAGCTATATTAAAAGAAAACAAAATACCGAGATTATCCGCTCCGCCTCACTGCCGGTCGGGATTCTCTCCGGCGTGGAAATCGAAACTTTTGCGCATACGTTAAAGGACGGTGATATGGTGATTATGGCAAGCGACGGCATCTCGCTGCGCGGCGAATCCGGAAGCTGGCTCCGCAGCGCAATCGACCACGCGCCCTCGGATATCTCGCCAAAGGCCTTGTCAGACTTTATCTTACAGGAATCCATTGCAAGAAAGGGCGGCAGCGCCGACGATGACATGACCGTCATTGTACTGCGTGCCGCCGCAGCCTCCTGATTTCTTTTTTTGATTTTCTTGTCAAATACGACATTTTGCGCTATAATGAAAAAAACAACAGGAGGTTCTTTTCATGAAAACCTATATACTAGCCAGCAAAAATGCGCATAAAGCAAAGGAAATCAAAGATATTTTGGGCGATGATTTTCATATTATGACCCAGACCGAGGCCGGCGCCGGCGATATCGAAGTCGTTGAGGACGGCAAAACGTTTGAAGAAAACGCCATCAAAAAGGCCCAGGCAATCTTGCAGGCCACCGGAAAACCCACCATTGCCGATGACAGCGGCCTGTGCGTGGACGCACTCGGCGGCGCGCCCGGCGTGTATACGGCACGCTACGCCGGAGAACACGCCACCGATGCGGAAAATATCCAAAAGCTGCTCTTGGCGCTTTCCGATGTACCGCTGCAAGACCGTACCGCACATTTTGCGTGCGTGATCGCGGTTGCAGAGCCGGGTCAAAAAATCCGTACCTTTTACGGCGAATGCAGCGGACGGATCGCACTCACCCCGTCCGGCGAGGACGGATTCGGCTACGATCCCGTCTTTTACTATCCGCGCTATGACAAGACTTTGGCAGAGCTGCCGCCTTATGTCAAAAATACCATCAGCCACCGCAGCGCCGCGCTGCAGCTGGCCGCAGAGGATATCAAAAACCGCTGACTTTTCCACTCTTTCCCTGTTGATAAAACGTGGACGGCCTGTGTGCAAAAATTTTCCACGAAGGCTATACTGGAAAGTGTGGAAAACAAAACCAAGTTATCCAAAGCTTATCCCATGCCGCCTTTTGGCGCTGTGACGGGATAAGCTTTCCTTTTCCCCTTTTTCCACACCCCCAACAACAGCGACAGCAACTAAAATATAATATATATCATATATAAAAACACATACTCTCTCATCCTTAGGATTCCCGGACTGTACCTGTTTGATACCTTTTATTGTAAAATTATTTTGAATTTCAAAAATAATCCTTTACCATCGTTTTTATCTGTGGTATACTGGTAGGCGAGCATGCAAAATCAAAAGGGAGAAATCGGGGGTGCACAATCGGTGTTTTATCAGCTATATTTTCGGCTGACCGCAAAGGTTATGGCAGCCGTTTTGACCGCGGTACTGATTGTCGGCGCCATTTGTTTTTATACAGACGTATCCTCCGCGGAGGATCGTTTTTATGACGCGGCAAAAGAGGTATCGGGCAGTGAGCTGCCGGACAAGCTTCGTGATTTTTATGAGAGCGGCGGGGACGATACGGCAATTGCAGCACTGATGGAGAGGGAAATCTTAAACTATGCCGGAAAGCTGGGTCTGACTGAAAATCGGAGCTGTTATGTCTTATCCGCCAGGGATTTAAGCGTGATTTCGCCGCCCTCACTGTCGGCCGGCCAAATGAGCCAAACCAAGAATTTAAGCGCGGCCATGCGCGGCGGCAAGGGCGAAAAGTCGGGGCTTTTGGATCAGAGCATGGACTATGCCTATTTTATCAAAAACGGCAGCCGAACCGAGGACGGTCTGATATTCTATATCCGCGACAATAAAGTCGAAATCCGTGAGATTATGGCCGCATCGGGAAGAAATATTCTTTTCGCCGTTTTGATCGCCCTTTTGGCGGCGGCCGGCGTAGGATTTTGGATGACTTATACCATGGTTCGGCCGTTGAATCTTTTAAAACGCAGGATTGATCGCTTTGCGGAGGGGGATTTTGCGCCGGGGCTTGAAAAGCTGCCCTCCGGCGAGATGGGCAATCTAATCCGTTCATTTAACCGGATTGGGACGGCTATGAACGAGAGTATCAAACAGAATAATACCCAAAAACATAAGGTCGAGGTCATTTTAGAGCATATCAACAACGGGATTATTGCTTTTGACACCAATCAAAGGGTGCTGCATATCAACCCTGCGGCAAAGCGGATGTTTCACATCGACAATCCCGAAACGCTGCGTTTTGACTCCTTTTTTCAAAAATATCATGCCGACATCTGCATGGCGGAATTTATGTACTTAGAGCGGTCCAAGACCGAAAAACGGGAGCTTTTGGTCGGCAGCGACCATATCAAGACCTATCTGGTGCCGTTTCAGATGGATCATGATAAGATTGCCGGCGTAGTTTGCGTGTTTGAGGACGTGACCGAGCAGTTTAACCTAGAGAGCGCGCGTCAAAAATTTGTGGCAGAGGTCTCGCACGAATTAAAAACGCCGCTGACGACCATCCGTACTTATACCGAGACCTTGCTGAGCGGTTATCTGGACGATAAAAAGACGGCGACCAGTCTTTTGACTACTGTGGAAAATGAGACGGATAAAATGACCGCACTGGTACAAAATCTGTTGATTTTAAACCGTTTTGATATGCAGCGTGTCGATACGCATAAGGAATTTTTCTCGATTGACGCACTGCTGCGGCGGCTGACCGATATGTTCCGTCTGGAGGCGGAGCAAAAGGGGCTGACGCTGACCTACAACCGTACGACCGAAATCCACGATATTTATGCGGATGAAGATCAGATCGAACGGGCAGTAAAGAATATTATATCCAACTCCATCCGCTATTGCGCCAAAGGGGATAAAATCCAGATTTACGCCGGAACTTTGTATAATAACGTGTATATCAAGGTAGAGGACAGCGGAAAAGGAATCCCCAAGGCGGATCTTGCCCATGTGTTTGAGCGGTTTTATCGGGTGGATAAGGCAAGAAGCCGCGAGAAAGGCGGAACCGGCCTCGGCCTTTCCATCACCAAGGAGATTATCGAAAATCACGGCGGCACCATCCAGATCGAGAGCGAGTTCGGGAGGTTCACCCGTGTGACCATTAACCTCCCGGCCAACAAAGTAGAATAAAAAAGAAAGGCGGCGCCTTTCTTTTTTTATGGACAATAGACGTTATAGATAAGAAGTCCTTTTTGTTTCGCGTATTCATAGGCGATTTTTTAGATATACCATATATCTATTAACAACACAATTACACATATTTGAGATAAAATAGATATAATATCTATTTAAATACAGTCGAAAAAGCCGCTTTTCAGCAAGATATTGCTTTGAATAATAGCCCTTCGCCCATAACTCCGCCGCCGCGCCCGCTTTGGCAATGTCGCAATATCTTGCCGAAAACGGCATGAAATCGGCGAAAAATTTCATTACCGCGCCGTCCGGGGCGATGATTGCCGGTGGCAATCGTCCATCGCTGACCGAGGCGAGAGCCGAGACAGGCATGACGGAACCGGGATCGGCGATTAGATCAAAATGAAATTTTTCGAAAAATGGGGTTTATCGTTATGTTTGAAATAGGTATAATATCTATTTATTCTGAGGTGGCAGTATGGCAATAAAGGGCATTTCAATCAGAATTGAAGAAGAAATGCTGCAAAAGATTGCGTATGTGGCAGAGTATGAGGGAAGAAGTATAAACAGTCATATTCTTGTTTTAATTCGGAATAACATCAAAGAGTTTGAAGAAAAAAACGGCGTCATCGAGGGTAAAATCTACCCGGACTGTAATGTAAAGCCGGGCAGCAAACGGAACGTGGAATAAAAAGAGAAAGCCGCGGATTTTCCTCCGCGGCTTTCTTTTTTATTGCTGATAGTTGTCTGCGTCTTTTTTTCGGATCTGAGCGCGTTTGATCTTTCCGCCAAGGGTTTTTGGCAGCTCGTCCACAAATTCAATCACACGGGGGTATTTATAGGGCGCTGTGGCATGTTTCACATGGTTTTGCAGCTCTACGATTAACTCCTTTGACGGCTGATAGCCTTTTGCCAGTACAATCGTGGCCTTTACCACTTGGCCGCGGATCGGATCCGGCGCGCCGGTGATGGCGCATTCTACCACAGAGGGGTGTTCCATCAAGGCGCTTTCCACCTCAAACGGGCCGATGCGGTAGCCGGAGCATTTGATGACATCATCGTCCCGGCCGACAAACCAGTAATATCCGTCCTCATCCTGCCAGGCGACATCGCCGGTGTTGTAATAGGCGCCGCCGAGCGCCTTTTTCGTCAGTTCCGGATTTTTATAGTAGCCGGTAAAAAGTCCGGGCGGCGGATCATTTTGAATATCGGTGACGACAATTTTACCCTCTTCACCACTCTCGGTTTTTGTCTCCTCAGGCGTAATCAGCGAAAGATGATAAAGCGGCGCCGGCTTTCCCGTAGATCCGATTTTCGGCTCAAACCAAGGAAAATTCGCAAGCAGTACGGTGGATTCCGTCTGTCCGAACCCCTCATAAAGCCGCAGTCCGGTGCGTTCTTTCCAGCGGTAATACACTTCGGGATTCAGCGGTTCTCCGGCGGTGCAGCAGTGCTTGATACAGGATAAATCGTACTTTGATAAGTCCTCCTGTAAAAAGAAACGAAAAATCGTCGGCGGTGCACAAAATGTTGTAATTTGGTAATCCACCATTTTTTGCAGCAGCCGGGTCGGAATAAACTTGTCCATGTCATAGGCAAAAACCACGGCGCCGCAAAGCCACTGACCGTAAATCTTCCCCCAGGAGAATTTTCCCCAGCCGGAGTCGGAAACGCTCAGGTGCAGCTTGTTCTCCTGCACCTGCTGCCAGTATTTTGCGGTGACAATGTGACCGAGCGGATATGAGCAGCTGTGCTGCACCATCTTCGGAAGCCCGGTAGTGCCGGAGGTAAAAAAGATCATAAAAGGATCGCTTGATTTAGTGCGCGCCGTATCGGGGACAGAAAACGTGTCCGGCATAGGCGAAACGGCGTCCTCAAAATTCAGCCAGCCGTCACGGTGCTGCTCAATTAAAATTTTGGTAACGGGGTGGTCGATCTGCGGTACGGCCGCCTCGGTCTGTTCCATCACAAAGGGATCGTCAATGCAGACCATCGCCTTAATGTCGGCCGCATTGGCGCGGTAGACAATATCCTTTTCGGTCAGCAAAAGACTGCCGGGGATCAAAACGGCGCCGATTTTATGCAGCGCCACGGCGCAAACCCAATATTCCCAGCGGCGGCGCAAAATCATCAGCACGGTATCGCCTTTTTGAATCCCGACCGATACAAAAAAGTTTGCGGCGCGGTTTGACAGAGCAGAAATATCCGAAAAAGAAAAGGTCTTTTCGTGACCGTGGTCGTCACACCAGATCAGAGCCGTCTGATCGGGGCATTTTTCGGCGTAGGTGTCCACGATGTCAAAGCCGAAATTAAAATATTCCGGCACATTGATACGGTAATTTGCAATAAAATCCTCATAAGAAGAAAAATCCGTTCTCGGTAAATATTGATTCAGTAAATTCATGATAGTGTCCTCCTTAAAAAGGCGTTTCCGTCAAGGGCGTTTGCGCAAGGTATTATGATTCGGCAATGATGGTTAAAAACTGCGCCGTGCTTTCACTGCCGCAGCTTTGCCCGTGGGTAAAGGCCGGATCAAAATAGACGCAGTCACCCGGATAGAGGGGAAACACCTTGCCGTCCCAGTGAAGATCTACCACGCCCTCCAAAACAAAATTAAATTCCTGACCGCCGTGCCGTGCCAGCGTGGGCGGCGGATCGTTTGGGTCAAGCCTTACCAATATGGGCTGCATCGCCTTGCCGCTAAAGCGACAGGCCAGATCTTTTAAGTGATAGCCGGGATAACGCTCCATGCTTTCTCCTTCGCCGCTGCGCACAATCTGAATCGTTTTCAGCTTTGCGCTGACGCCGGTCATAATCTCCGACAAATCAACACCGCAGAGGTTTGCGATGTTGCAAATCTGGCTGACCGGGATAATGCTGGCGTTTTGTTCATAGGCAAGGTAGGTTTCAAGAGGAATATTCAGCTTTGCCGCAAATTCCTCCGGGGTGTAGCCGCAGGCGTCCCGAAGCTCGGTAATACGTTGGGTAATCTCGATAACCTCTTGATTTTGTTTTTCCTCCATATCTGATTCCCTCTTTTCTTTTTTCGGATGATTGTATGAAAACACATTCAATAAAAAACGCAGGTTTTTATTGTCCTTGTCTTGTTATACTACTTATTATAGCCCAGCGGAATCAGAAATTCAATCCCCATTTTAAGGTTAGGACTTGAAAAGAAGAAAATTTCATATTATACTAGGGTAGAGATGAGAAAAAGAAAGGCTGAAAAACCATGCAATTATACCATGATTCCCAAAACAAAATATACAGAAATCCGCAGGGCGCCGTGCCGACCGGGGAAAAAGTGACGCTCTCAATTGAAGTAGCCGATAAAAAAGCGCCTGTGTCGGTTGTTCTTCGTCTGTTTCAAAAAGATCAGGAGCAGCGGATCCCGATGCAAAAAGTCCGCGGCAAGGACGGACGTTTTCTCTATCAGGCAAGCGTTGACGTCGGCGCGGAAACCGGGCTTTTGTGGTATGATTTTATTGCAGAGGGCAGCGATCAGACCCTTTATTATACCAACAGCGCGGATAAACTCGGCGGCGTGGGTGAGACGAAAGAGGCAATCGGCAGCAACAGCTACCAGATTACCGTCTATGATAAAAATTATCGCGTGCCGCATTGGTTTTGCGATCAGATCATGTATCAGATATTTCCTGATCGGTTTTACGGATACCATGAGGGAGCAATCCAAAAGAAACGGGAAGAATATATCATTCACGATAATTGGTATGCGCCGATCAGCTTTAACCGTCATCCGTATGAGGACGGGCCGGCCTGCAACGATTTTTACGGCGGCAATTTAAAGGGCATCGAAAAAAAGCTGCCGTATCTGAAAGAGCTGGGTGTGAGCGTGATTTATTTAAATCCGATCTTTGACGCGTATTCCAATCATAAATACGATACCGCCGACTATAAAAAAATTGACCCGATGTTTGGCACGGAGCAGGATTTTAAGGATCTTTGCGCCGCAGCCAAAGAACAGGGCATCTCGATCATCTTAGACGGCGTATTCAGCCATACCGGCGCGGACAGCATTTATTTTAACAAATACGGCAGTTACGGCGCACAGACGGGCGCGTACCGCGACAGTCAGTCGCCCTATAAAAATTGGTATCAGTTTACCGACTATCCGCAGTACGAAAGCTGGTGGGGCTGCAATAACCTGCCGAACGTCAACGAGATGGAGGACAGCTATTTAGATTATATATTAAGAGATTCGGACGCGGTGATTAAAAAGTGGATTCGCTGCGGTGCAAAAGGCTGGAGACTGGACGTTGCGGATGAACTGCCCGACGAATTTATTGAAATTCTGCGCCGGGAGGTCAAAAAGGAAAATGAGGACGCGGTCATTATCGGCGAGGTCTGGGAGGACGCGTCCCATAAGATTGCGTACGGAAAGATGCGGCAGTACCTGATGGGAAACGAGTTGGACAGTGTGATGAATTATCCGTTTAAGGATCGGGTATTGGCCTTTTTGATGGGCTGGGAGGACGCGGCCTTTCTGCATCGGCACATTATGGCACAAATCGAGAATTATCCGACACAGACGTTATACGCTCTGATGAATATGCTGGGCACCCATGATACCATGCGCGTCAAGTCCATGCTTGGCGGTATGAGTCAGGACTGCGGTGACAGTCACCTGACGTCAGGGGCAGAAGAACTGGCAGTCAAGCGTCTGAAAATGGCGTTTATGATGCAGATGACCTTTTACGGTGTTCCGTGCATCTATTACGGGGACGAGGTCGGCATGCAGGGCGGCAAGGATCCCTTTAACCGCGGCACCTATCCGTGGAGAGCGGTGGACATCGAGCTTTTGGATTGGGTTAAAAAACTGACGGCAATCAGAAAAAACACGGATTGTCTGCGCCGCGGCCGGTTTGAGACCGTTTTTGCCGAGGGCGGCGTCTATGGATATCTGCGGTATTTTGAGGGAGAATGTGATGTGTTTGGCAGTCCTGCGGACGGTACGGCGGCACTGTGCCTTATCAACCGTGACGGCACGGAAAAGGAAATTGCGTTATCGCTTCCAAAATTGAAAAATGCGGTCTTTTATGACGCATTTTCGATGGAGAGAAAAATCTTGGGCGAGACAAAAGAAACGTTTGTGCTCCCTCCATATACGGCGCAGCTGTGGATCAAAGGAAAAAGCGGCGGCAGGAACAATGTGGATCGCTAGAAAAAAGATAAGGCCTCCCGGTTAGGGAGGCCTTATCAATTAGTTCTTTTTCAGGTATGCGGTAATCTTGTCGCCCATTTCACAGGTGCCGAGGAGCGTTCCGCCCTCGTCCATAATGTCCGCTGTGCGGAAACCGTCATTCAAAACGCGGGTAACCGCGTCCTCAATGCACTTTGCCTCTTCCATCAGTCCAAAGCTGTCACGCAGCATCATGGCACAGGATAAAACGGTTGCAATCGGGTTTGCCTTATTCTGACCGGCAATATCCGGCGCACTGCCGTGAATCGGTTCGTACATCCCTCGCGTGCTGCTGCCGAGCGAGGAGGAGGGGAGCATACCGATCGATCCGGTGGTCATGCTGGCCTCGTCGGATAAAATATCGCCAAACATATTCTCTGTCACAATCACGTCAAACTGAGAGGGATTGCGCACCAGCTGCATCGCACAGTTGTCAACCAGCATATCCTCATAGGTGACGTCCGGGTACTCTTTTGCGAGGGCGTGCATGGTCTCGCGCCATAGTCTTGACGTTTCAATCACGTTGGCCTTGTCCACACTGGTGACCTTCTTCCGGCGTTTTTGCGCCATAGCAAAGGCAACACGGCCGATTCTTTCGATCTCTTTTTTGGAATATTCCAGCTCGTCATAAGCGACCTCGCCCATCTCGCCGCCGTCCTTGCGGCCGCGCTTGCCAAAGTAAAGACCGCCGGTCAGTTCGCGGACAATCACCAAATCAATGCCGTCTTTCGAGATTTCCGGCTTTAACGGGCACGCGTCTGCCAGTGCGGCATGCAGCTTGGCAGGGCGAATATTGGCAAACAGCCCCAGTCTGCTCCGCAGGCCGAGCAGCGCTTTCTCCGGCCGTTTGTCGCCGGGGAGCGTGTCCCATTTGGGGCCGCCGACCGCACCTAAGAGAACGGAATCCGCCTTTAATGCGGTCTGTACGGATTCTTCCGGCAGCGGTACGCCGCACGCGTCAATCGCGCAGCCGCCGGCCAAGATATCCGTATAGACAAAGGTATGTCCAAACAGGGTGCCGATTTGGTTTAAAACCTTTTCGGCCTCTGTTACGATTTCCGGGCCGATGCCGTCACCTTTTACTACTGCTAACTCTATCTTCATTCCTTTACGCTCCTTTGATGGAATTTAACAATCCGTTTTTCTCAATAATTTCCTTAATAAATGCAGGAAACGGTTCTGCCTGATACTGCTCGCCGCGGGTTAAATTATAGATGATACCGCTGTCAAAATCAATTTCCACCTCGTCGCCATCCTGGATATGCTCCGAAGCCTCGCGGCATTCCATAATCGGCAGTCCGATATTGATGGCGTTGCGGTAAAAAATGCGGGCAAAGGTGGCCGCAATCACGCAGGCGATGCCGGATGCCTTAATGGCGATCGGCGCATGTTCTCTTGACGAGCCGCAGCCAAAGTTGTTGTGGGCAACCATGATGTCTCCTTTTTTTACTTTTTTGGTAAAGTCTGCGTCAATATCCTCCATACAGTGCGCCGCAAGCTCGGACGGAACCGAGGTGTTTAAATACCGCGCCGGAATAATGACATCGGTATCCACGTTGTCCATATACTTATGCACGCTGCCTTTTGCTTTCATGGTAAAACCTCCTTCATTAAAGTGCGTCCGGGGACGTGATAAAGCCGCTGACTGCCGATGCGGCGGCAACGGCCGGGCCGGAGAGGTAAACCTCGGATTCCGGGTGACCCATTCTGCCGACAAAGTTGCGGTTGGTGGTGGCAATGGCGCGTTCGCCCTTTGCCAAAATGCCCATGTGGCCGCCGAGACAGGGGCCGCAGGTCGGGGTGGATACCACGCAGCCGGCGTCTAAAAAGATGTCAAACAATCCCTCATGCATGGCCTGCTTATAAATTTTCTGGGTGGCAGGGATGATGATGGCACGGACATTTTTGGCAATGTGTCTGCCCTTTAACACCGCAGCGGCGGCGCGCAGATCTTCGATACGGCCGTTGGTACAGGAACCGATCACGCACTGGTCAATTTTGACCTCGCCCACCTCGTCGATGGTACGGGTATTCTCCGGCAGATGCGGAAACGCAACCGTCAGTTTGATTTTGCTGAGATCAATGTCATAAACCGCCGTATATTCCGCGTCATCATCCGCTTTGTAGGCGGTAAAGGGGCGGCTGACCTTATCCTTTATATAGGAAAGCGTCACATCGTCCACCTCAAAAATGCCGTTTTTGCCGCCGGCCTCAATCGCCATGTTTGCCATGGCAAGCCGGTCGTCCATGGACAGGTTTTTCAGCCCGTCTCCGCCAAACTCCATCGACTGGTACAGTGCGCCGTCCACGCCGATCATGCCGATAATGTGCAAAATCACATCCTTGCCGGAAACCCATTTTCCGGGCTTTCCGGTCAGGTTAAAGCGCAGCGCGGAGGGAACCTTAAACCACGCCTTGCCGGAGGCCATACCGGCCGCCATGTCGGTGCTGCCCACGCCGGTCGAAAACGCGCCGAGTGCGCCGTACGTACAGGTGTGCGAATCGGCGCCGATCACGGCCTCGCCGGGGGCAACCAGCCCTTTTTCCGGCAGGAGGGCATGCTCGATGCCCATGTCACCGACATCGTAGAAGTTGGTGACGGTATGGGCGTCTGCAAATTCGCGGCAAAGCTTGCAGTGCTCCGCCGATTTGATATCCTTATTGGGGGTAAAGTGATCCAATACAATTGAAATTTTGTCTTTGTCAAAAACATCGGTAAAGCCGTTTGATTCAAATTCTTTAATGGCAACCGGCGTGGTAACGTCATTGCCGAGTACCATATCCAAATCCGCACGGATCAATTGTCCGGCTTTGACACTGTCAAGGCCTGCGTGTGCGGCAAGAATTTTTTGCGTCATGGTCATTCCCACGGTAAATGCCTCCTTCATCGGGCAAAAGTCCCGGTTTTTATGCTTTTAAAATTGCGCCGGTGGACGCCGAGGTCACCAGCTTTGCGTATTTTCTCAAAACGCCGTCCTTAATCGGCGGTTCTTTCGGAACAAAGTTTTCGCGGCGCTTTTTAAGTTCCTCATCCGATACCTGCATCGAGATCGTTCCGGCCGGAATATCAATCGAGATGATATCGCCGTCCTGCACCAGGCCAATGTTGCCGCCCTCGGCAGCCTCCGGCGATACATGGCCGATTGCCGCGCCGCGGGTTGCGCCGCTGAAACGGCCGTCCGTAATCAGTGCAACGTCCTTATCCAGTCCCATGCCGCAGATGGCAGAGGTCGGCGAGAGCATCTCACGCATACCGGGGCCGCCCTTCGGTCCCTCGTAGCGGATAACCACAACGTCGCCTTTTACGATTTTTCCGGCGTAGATGGCAGAAATCGCCTCTTCCTCGCTGTCAAAGACCTTGGCCGGGCCTTCGTGAACCAGCATTTCTTCCGCCACGGCACTGCGCTTTACCACCGATACATCGGGGGCAAGGTTTCCCTTTAATACGGCGATGCCGCCGGTCTTGGAATAGGGGTTGTCAATCGGACGGATGACATCATAGTCAAGCACCGGGTGTCCGGCGATGTTTTCGCCCTGGGTTTTTCCGGTGACCGTCAAGGTATCCTCGCGCAGAAGATTCTTTTTGCTAAGCTCGTTCATCAGCGCAGTCACGCCGCCGGCGGCGTATAAATCCTGAACATGATGCGCGCCGGCCGGCGCTAAGTGACAAAGGTTCGGGGTGTCGGCGCTGATCTGATTGGCATAGTCCAGGGTAAATTCCGCATTTGCCTCATGGGCAATGGCTGGAAGATGCAGCATCGAGTTGGTAGAGCAGCCCAGCGCCATATCCACGCGCAGCGCGTTATAGATGGCGTCCGGGGACATGATATCCCTCGGACGGATATCCTTCTTCAAAAGCTCCATAATCTGCATACCGGCTTTTTTCGCCAGGCGGATTCGCTCCGCGTAGACAGCCGGAATGGTGCCGTTGCCCGGCAGCGCCATACCCAGAACCTCGGACAGACAGTTCATTGAGTTTGCGGTGAACATGCCGGAGCAGGAGCCGCAGGTCGGACAAGCCGCCTCTTCCAGGTCGGATAGCTCTGCATCGTTAATCTTTCCGGCCTGGTAAGCGCCCACCGCCTCCATGCCGGTATTAAAGTCGCGGTAGCAGCCCTTAAACTTCATCGAGAGCATCGGGCCGCCGCTGACCAAGATTGCAGGGATGTTCAGCCGTGCCGCTGCCATCAGCATACCGGGCACGACCTTGTCGCAGTTCGGTATCAGAACTAAGGCATCAAACTGATGCGCCTTTGCCATAATTTCTACCGAGTCGGCGATGATCTCACGGGAAACCAGGGAATATTTCATTCCCTCGTGTCCCATGGCGATGCCGTCACAGACGGCGATAGCCGGTACTTCAATCGGTGTACCGCCGGCAATGCGGATGCCGTCCTTGACTGCTCTGGCAATATTATCTAAGTGAATATGGCCGGGGACAATCTCATTCTGCGAGTTTACCACGCCGATCATCGGCCGTTTGATTTCTTCATCCGTCAGCCCCAGCGCCTTCATCAGAGAGCGGTGGGGGGTGCGGTTCGCACCGGATTTTATTTGGTCACTGTTCATGCTGTACCTCCTAAAAAGTGATTTGCGCCGGACAATGCCGCACCGCGGAGAGAGATCCAAGCGCCGCCGCTGACGGACGGAGCCATCGGATTTTTGGTAAAAAAACGGGCGGAGACAATCGCTCCGCCCGTTTCCCGCTATTTCTCACATCACCGGGTTGGCATTCAAACCCTGGGCGCAGTCAAAATGTGGATATTGCTTATTTCTCGTCGTTCCAGGAATACATCTTTCTCAGCTCTTTGCCGACCTTTTCCAGCTGATGCTCTGCCTTGATCCGTCTGGTTGCGTTAAAGTGCGGACGGTTTACGGCGTTTTCTGCGATCCAGTTACGGGCAAAGGTACCGTCCTGAATCTCGGAGAGAACCTTCTTCATTTCCTTCTTGGTCTCTTCGGTGATGATACGCTTACCAACTTCATAGTCGCCGTATTCCGCGGTATCGGAAATCGAGTGTCTCATTTCGCTGAATCCGCCGTGGTAGATCAAATCTACGATCAGCTTCATCTCGTGGATACACTCAAAGTATGCGTTCTGCGGATCGTAGCCGGCCTCTACCAGCGTCTCAAAGCCTGCCTGCATCAAGGCGGTTACGCCGCCGCATAATACAACCTGCTCACCAAACAGGTCGGTTTCGGTTTCCATTTTAAAGGTGGTCTCCAAAACGCCGGCACGGCTGCCGCCGATTCCTGCCGCATAAGCCAAAGCGATATCCATCGCATTGCCGGATGCGTCCTGCGCTACCGCAGCCAGACAGGGAACACCCTTTCCGGCAACGTATTCGCTGCGGACGGTGTGACCCGGACCCTTGGGCGCAATCATAATAACATCAACGTCTTTGGGCGGAATAATCTGCTGAAAATGGATATTAAAGCCGTGTGCAAAAGCAAGAATCTTGCCGGCGGTCAGGTTCGGCTCGATGCTCTCTTTATACAGCTTTGCCTGTTTTTCATCGTTAATCAGAATCATGATTAAATCAGCTCTCTTTGCCGCTTCTGCTGCGGTAAAGACTTCAAATCCGGCAGCCTCGGCAACCGGCCAGGACTTACTGCCCTCGTACAGACCAACAATAACCTTAACGCCGCTCTCCTTTAAGTTCAGCGCGTGGGCATGACCCTGACTGCCGTAGCCGATGATTGCCACGGTCTTGTTGCTGAGCAAACCCAGATTACAGTCACTTGCATAGAAAATTTTAGCCATTTTACATTCCTCCAAATTTATGATATTATTTATTATTTTTAAAATTTGTTTGCAAAAAGATCCCGTTTCGGTTTTTTCGGCAAAGCGCCGCGCTTTGCACACAGGTGCTATCCCCTTGCAAGGCCGGTCAGTCCGGTCCGCACCAGATCCTTGACCTCATACTGCTCCATCAGGGAGATAAAGGCGCTGATTTTGCTGGGCGCGCCCGTCAACTCCGCCGTCATGTATTCCAGCGAGATATCCACGATCTTTGCGCGGAAGATGTCGCAAATCTGCATCACACCTGCCTGATCCTTGGCGCTGACCTTTACCAGGACATGCTCGCGAAGAACCGCGTTGTCCTTGTGCAGCTCGGTAATTTCAATGACGTCAACCAGCTTGGCAAGCTGGTTTTTGATCTGGTTTAAAGTGTCGTCATCCGCCTGTACCACAATGGTGGTACGCGAGATGTTCGGATCTTCCGTCTCACCGACCGACAAACTGTCGATATTATACATCCGTCTGGAGAAAAGCCCGGTCACCCGGCTTAAAACGCCGGCATGGTTCTCCACCAAAACGGATAAAACATGTGTTGTGTTCATTCTGCTTTCCTCCTTAATCAATTTCAATTTCCAGGATCGGATCTTCAATGGACTTTCCGCTTGGAACCATCGGAACTACCGTTGCATCCGAATCAATGATGCAGTTAATCACCGCCGGAACATTGCGGTGTGAGAGCGCCGCGCAAATTGCCTCGGTCAGCTCCGTTCTGGTGGTAACGGTGTAGGCGTCAGCGCCGAGACCGCGCGATACCATGTCATAATCCGTCTTTTTATCCAGCGTTGTCTGCGAAAAACGCTTGTCGTAGAACAAACGCTGCCACTGCCGTACCATGCCGAGTACGTTGTTGTTCATCACCACGTCAATGACGGGCAGTCCCTCTTTGGCTGCGGTAGACAGCTCGTTTAGGTTCATGTGAAAACAGCCGTCGCCGGTGACGTTTATCACGGTCGCCGAGGGGTTTGCCACCTGTGCGCCGATGGCAGCGCCAAGGCCAAAGCCCATGGTGCCGAGACCGCCGGAGGTAATAAAGTGCCGCGGCTCATTCACGCTGTAATACTGTGCCGTCCACATCTGATGCTGACCGACGTCGGTCGTCACAATGGCGTCGCCGTGGGTGGCCTTATGTAAAACCTCCAGCACGCATTGCGGCGTCAGTGTCTCGCCGGTGGTCTGCGGCAGCGGATAAGCGGCCTTCCATGCGGCGATTTGCTGCATCCAAAGGGAATGTTCCATCTGAGAGATCCGTTCATTCAGCGCGGCAAGCACCGCTTTGGCATCGCCGACCAAATGTGCGGCGGTTTTAATATTTTTATCAATTTCGGCGCGGTCTACGTCAATCTGCAAAACCTTGGCGCCCTTTGCAAAGGTTTTGGTATCGCAGGTGACGCGGTCGGAAAACCGTGCGCCGACGGCAATCAAAAGGTCACATTCTTTCACGGCCAGCGAGGTGGTCTTGGTGCCGTGCATACCGATCATGCCGGTAAACGCCGGATCCTTCGCCGGAAAGGCGCCAAGACCCATGACAGAGAGCGTAATCGGTGCGTCCAAAAGGGACTGAAACGCTTTCAGTTCGTCGGATGCGCCTGCGGCGATAATGCCGCCGCCGGCATAAATCAGCGGTTTTTTGGCCGACTGCAAAAGCTTGACGGCAGCGTCAAAATCGTCCTCATCCGATTCCACACGGCTGCGGTCGATCTTGGCAGGCTCTGTGCGCGTGTACTCCGCCCAGTCCGCCGTTGCGTCCTTGGTGATATCCACCAGGACAGGGCCGGGTCTGCCGGAAGCCGCAATCGCAAAGGCCTTGCGGATGGTAGGAGCGATGTCCTCTGCCTGCTTGACTAAAAAGTTGTGCTTGGTGATCGGCATGGTTACGCCGACAATATCAATTTCCTGAAAGCTGTCACGTCCCAGCAGCGGCGTTACCACGTTACAGGTAATGGCAACCAGAGGTACTGAATCCATGTACGCCGTCGCAATGCCGGTTACCAGATTGGTTGCGCCGGGGCCGGAGGTCGCAAAGACGACGCCGGTTTTGCCGCTGCTTCTGGCATAGCCGTCCGCTGCGTGTGCCGCACCCTGTTCATGGGCGGTCAGGATATGCCGGATTCGGTCGGAATATTGATAAAGAGAATCGTAGATGTTTAAGATGGAACCGCCGGGATAGCCAAAAACGGTGTCTACGCCCTGTTCCAGCATACATTCTACCACAATGTCTGAACCTTTTAGCCTCACAACAACACACTCCTTCTATTTTCGAAGTCATAAAAGGGGAGATCGAAACCCCTTTCCCAATTCCTTCTCCTTATTCCCTCCATTATACAAGATACCAAAGGGCTTGTCAATAGCGCGAAACGGGCAGAATCCACCAAAATTATGGAGAAAAAACGCAAAAATCCCTTTCATATTTTTATTTGGGAACCGATTTCGCGGTCACAGAACAAGAAAACATTATACTTTGTATGAAAAAATCTTGACAATAGTCCGAAATCGGACTATAATGGGCTTTGTATGCATAGGTGCACGGAAGGAGGATTCTCATGGAGCTTGGCCGGTTTATGAAAAAGATCGAGCAGCAGAGAAAGGAACAGGACGCCATTTATCATCGGGCGGCGGTAAACTATGGACTGTCCGATACGGCGATGTGGATTTTATATGAGGTCTCCGGCGCGGAGGACGGCTGTACCCAGCAGGAATTGTGCCGGGACTGCTTTTTTCCCAAGCAGACCGTCAATACGGCAGTCAAGCATCTTTTGAAGGACGGGCTGCTTGCGTTTCGCACGGTGCCGGAGGGCGGCAATAAAAAAAAGATGGATTTGACCGATAAGGGCCGTGCGCTGGCAAGGGTGACCACAGACCGGCTGCGCAGGGCGGAGTTTCGGGCTTACCGCGTGCTGACGGAACAGGAGCTTGGTTCGTACCTGGAAATCATGACAAAGCTGACGGTGTTTTTACAAAAGGAAATTGAGGCCGAACAAGAGGGTCGGCACGGAGAGGAGCACGTATGAAAATTCAATTATCGGATCATTTTAGCTATGGCAGATTGCTGCGTTTTACCATGCCGTCAATCGTGATGATGATTTTTACTTCCATCTACGGGATGGTAGACGGCTATTTTGTATCAAATTTTGTGGGTAAGACCGCATTTGCATCGGTAAATTTAATTATTCCGTATTTGCAGATTTTGGGCGGCGTCGGCGCCATGCTCGGTGTGGGCGGCAGTGCGCTGGTCTCAAAAACGCTGGGCGAGGGAAAAGAAGAAAAGGCCGCCAAATATTTTACCATGATGATGCTTTTGATGCTGGGGACAAGCCTGTTTTTCACAGTGTTCGGCATTGCCGTGCTGCGGCCGGTCGCACGCCTGTTCGGTGCGACAGACGCCATGATGGGCGACGTTATGCGCTACGGCGGCATCTGTCTTTTGTTTAATATTGCATTGCAGGGACAGTATACGTTTCAAAGTTATCTGGTCGTTGCCGAACGCCCCAAACTGGCGCTTGGTGTCATTGTGGCGGCCGGCTGCACCAACATGGTGCTGGACTTTCTCTTTATGGCAGTTTTTCAGTGGGGAACCGTCGGTGCGGCGCTGGCGACCGGGCTGAGTCAATGTGTTGCCTCGGTGTTGCCCTTTGCCTGGTTTGTCAGCAAAAAGAATACCTCCTCGCTGCGGTTTCGCAAAACCTCGCTGGAGCTTGTACCGATGCTGAAAGCCTGTGCCAACGGCGCGTCTGAGATGATGACCAGCGTTTCGGCGGCCATCACGGGGATTCTTTATAACCTGCAGCTGATGCGGCACGCCGGAGAAAACGGTGTGGCCGCCTACGGTGTGGTGATGTACGGCGCCTTTATCTTTATCGGGGTTTATGCCGGGTATGCATCGGGAAGTGCGCCGATTATGGGATACCATTACGGCGCACAGCACTATGGAGAAATGAAAAATATTTTGAAAAAAAGCATGATTATGCTCGGTGCTGCGGCGGTGGCTATGACCGCACTGGCACTGCTGCTGGCAAAGCCGATCGCCAACTTTTTTGTCGGTTATGATACGGCGCTGCGGGATATGACGGTACGTGCGTTTCGGATATGCGCAACGCCGTTTTTGGTGATGTGGTTTAACATGTACGCGTCCTCTTTCTTTACCGCATTGAATGACGGTGCGGTGTCGGCGGCTATCTCGTTTGCGCGGGCGCTGGTACTGCCGGTGATTTGCATCATTGTGCTGCCGATGCTTTGGGGACTGGATGGCGTCTGGATGTCACTGGCCTCCAGTGAATTTATCGGTGTGGCGGTTTCGCTTTTCTTTATGCTGCGGATGCGCAAAAAGTACCATTATTAAAAAGAAATCGTTTAGGAAGCGAAAAACCGACAGTGCATCAAAAAAGCCGCGGCAAAATGCCGCGGCTTTGAGCGTGTCGATAAACCTACTTTGCGAAAAATTTCATTTTGATTTGATCGCCGTCCCCTGTTCCGCCATTGCCCACCGCGGCGGCGCTGAAATGAAATTTTTTGCCGATTTTACGCCGTTTTCGGCAAGATATTGCATCATTGCCGTACGGGCGCGGCGGCGGATTTATGGGCGAAGGGCTATCAATTCAAAGCAATATTTTGCTGAAAACTGACTTTGGGGGCAGTCTGAAAGCCGCGGCAAAATGCCGCGGCTTTTTTCGCTGATCTTCTAACCGTTGATCGAATAGTTGGGCGATTCCTTGGTGATGTTGACATCGTGCGGATGGCTCTCTTTCAGACCGGCGCCGGTAATTCTGACAAAGCGGCCGTTCTTTTTCAGAAGAGGAATCGTCTTGGTTCCGCAATAACCCATGCCGGAACGCAAACCGCCGAGCAGCTGGAAGATGGTATCCGATACCGCACCCTTATAAGGAACACGGCCTTCTACGCCCTCCGGCACCAGCTTTTTCATACCCTCCTGGAAGTAACGGTCCTTGCTGCCGTTGTTCATAGCGCCGATCGAACCCATACCGCGGTATACTTTAAACTGCCGTCCCTGGTAAATCTCAGTCTCGCCGGGGCTTTCTTCACAGCCGGCAAAGATGCTGCCCATCATAATCACGTCTGCACCGGCTGCAATCGCCTTAACCAGATCGCCGGAATACTTGATACCGCCATCGGCAATCACGGGGATGCCGTATTTTGCGGCAACCTCTGCCGCGTCACAAATCGCGGTAATCTGCGGAACGCCGATGCCTGCAACCACACGGGTGGTACAGATCGATCCGGGACCGATACCAACCTTGATCGCATCCGCGCCGGCGCGGATCAAAAATTCTGCCGCTTCTGCGGTTGCGATATTTCCGGCAATCACCTGTAAATCCGGGAACGCCGCCTTTAATTTTCTTAAGCAGTCGGCAATGTTCTTAGAATGACCGTGCGCAGAGTCCAAAACCACCGCGTCAACCTTTGCGTCAACCAGCATCTGCGCTCTCTCTAAAATATCGCCGGTAACGCCCAGTGCCGCACCGACCAGCAGACGGCCGTTTTCATCGCGGGCGGAATTGGGGTACTGGATCGCCTTTTCAATATCTTTAATGGTGATTAACCCTTTTAGGCAGCCGTTCTGATCCACAATCGGCAGCTTTTCGATCTTATTCTGGCGCAAAATCTCTTTTGCGTCCTCTAAGGTAGTGCCGACCGGCGCCGTTACCAAATTCTCTTTGGTCATGCACTCCGCAATCTTTTTGGAATAGTCGTTTTCAAACTTCAGATCACGGTTGGTGAGGATTCCCACCAGCCGCTCGTTCTCCGTGATCGGTACACCGGAGATTTTATATTTGCTCATCAGTTCTTCTGCATCATTTAAGGTGTGGTTGGGGGATAAGGAAAACGGATCGACAATAACGCCGTGCTCGCTGCGCTTTACCTTATCAACCTCGGCGGCCTGCTCTTCCATACTCATATTCTTATGAATAATGCCGATACCGCCCTCTCTCGCAATGGCAATCGCCATATTGGACTCGGTTACCGTATCCATTGCGGCACTCATCAGCGGAATATTCAGCTTAATCTTCTGGGTCAGCTGCGTTGATAAAATCGCCTCTCTTCCCACAAAGTCGGACTCCTGCGGTACCAGAAGCACGTCGTCAAAGGTCAATCCCTCTTTTTGAAATTTGTCGGTATACAAATTTGTCCACATCCTTTCATGATTTTATCCAAACGGTTCGGCGCGCTTGTCCGAACAAAGCCTACAAGAAAACCGCCGTCCAGACGCTGCGGACAGCGGTTGTAATTACCCTTTATTGTAGCACACAAAAAAGGGATTCGTCAACCGTTTTTTAAAAAAAGCGACAGTTTTTGTAAAAATCACGGATTGGCATGGCGCACAGCCTCGATGATTCCGTCACATTGCGAAAATTTGGCGTTCATATTTAAGGTCGATCCCACACTCATCTGACGGTTGGTGTCGGTATAATACCCGTTTTCCCCGTCCTTGCCGCGGAACGAAATCGTCACATGTGCCGTAAACCGATTCTCTGTCGGCACCTCACGGTAGGTTCCGTCCGTCAAAAGAAGCATGGTCGTTCCCGGCTCGGCGGTTACACTGACGATATCGCCGACATACTCCTTGGTGGTGCGGTCATAGACCTGGCCGCCCTTTTTGAGCGCGTCCACATTATACTGCCGGATATTTTTCACCTCTACAACACATTCCATCGGCTCACCCACGGCAGCGGGAACCTCGCCCGTATTGGAAAAGCGCATCCGAATCCCGAAAATCAGCACAATAACCGCCAAAATTGCAAGCAAGTCAATCACGCTGATCTTTCCAAATAATTTTCCGTCCTTTGTCAGCATCTCATCCACCTCCTACTGTGCTGCGGTGTCTACCGCCAGAACAAAGCCGTAGCCTGCCCAGTTTTTGCTCTTCATCGCGGCGCCCATACCGACCCGCACCGCGTTGCCGTTGATTTCGACCGCCTGTGCGGTCTCGATTCCCTGTCCCTCTAACGTCAGTTTGATGTCATACCGATCGGGGACATGTCCTTCGCGTACCGCGCCGTCTTTGGTATCATAGCTGAGTGTCACCGCCGGGGTCACCGTAACGTCCGTCACACGGGTCTGCATTTTCTCCTTTTCGCCGATGACAACCGCATCGCCGACCTTGGGCAGCTCCGCAAAATCCTTTTCCTTTGATGTCAGTTCCACCATCATGGTGACCTCGGTATCCTGTGCAGCGGCCTGCTGTGCCTTCTTTCCGCGCAGAAGATATCCGCCTGCCGCCACGGCGGCAATCAAAACCAAAAGAATCAGTCCGTCCATGAGATTCCATTTCGCTTTCATAATCCACAACCTTTCTCTATGTTATGCCTTTGTTTTTCGTTTCTGACCCGCCACCGACTCGTACACTCGTTCGATCGCGCGGGTGTTGACCGCAGCCGTAAACTTTTCTTCAAAAATCCTGCGGCAGTTTTGCGCCATCGTTTGATACAGCGCCGCATCGCAGAACAGCTGCTCCAGCCGATCCGCCAACGCAGCCGCGTCATGCGTGGGAGTGATAAATCCGTTGACGCCGTCCTCAATCACGCCGGGGTTTCCGCCAAAGTCCGATACGACGGCCGGTTTTCCGAGGCTCATCCCCTCTAAAAGCGAGAGGCTGGTTGCCTCGGTGCCGAACGAACAGTTAACCTGTACGTCCATGCGCTGCATCAGCGGCGCAACGTCCGTGACAAAGCCCATCATAATGACCCGATCCTCTAAATGCTTTTCTTTGATCTGCGCTTTTAGCTTTTGTTCCATCTCGCCGGTTCCGGCAATCAGGAACTTGGCATCAACGCCGCGGCTGCGCAGAATCTCGGCGGCCTCGATAAAATACGTATGCCCCTTTACCACATTCAGCCGCGCGGCCATGACCGCGACCTTATCGCCGGGAGCAATCCCAAAGGTATGCTCCAGCATTGCGACCGCTTCCTCCGAAACCTCCGGCAGCGCCGCAACGCCGTTTAAAATAACCTCAATCTTCTTGGCGCTCACGCCCGTATCGGTCAGATTATCCTTGGCCGCCTCGGCCACCGCAATAATTTTTGACGCGGTCAGATTATTGACCAACCCGTTGATTTGCTTGCCCGGAAAACGCGTCAATGCCGCCGGCGGCGGAAACACGCTGTGCCTGGTATACACCACCGGGATTCCCAGGCTAAACGCCGCAAACCGTGCCGACATGCTGGCGTGCGTATGCACCACGTCCGGCTTCAGCTTTTGAAAAAGCCGCCGCAGCGCACGTACTGCTCGAAAATCCAATGATTTTTCCGCCAGGTTCTCCATCTCGTACACCGGAATGTCAAGCGCCGCGATTTCCGGCTTTAACAGGCTGTCCTTCGGCAGCACCGCCCCGACGGAAAACCGGCTTCGGTCAAACGTTTTTAAAAAGGTCAGGATACATTTCCCAGCGCCGCCGATGTTAGAATCGGAGGACACCTCTAATACTTTTAACACCCAAACGCCTCCTTTTCTCCGGCGGTGAGCTGCGCCGCAACCGTGCAGACCGCCATTGCAATTCCTAGCGTCAGCCAAAAGATCAGCATCACGCGGTAGTTATAAAAGCAGTTGTCAAACATGCCCTGGATCAAAAAGCCGCATACACCGGCGCACAGTGCGCAAACGAGCGTGGAAAGCGGTTTCCCTTTGCCGCCGCCGATTTGATAGCCCACCATCGCCTTTTTGAAAAACAGCACAAGAACCAGGAGAAAAACGACAATTCCCACCACGCCGGATTCCACCAGAATCTGTAAAAACAGGTTGTGCGAATGCGGCGCTACGATTCCGTTATAGGAATAAAAGGGATAGACCTGGGTGAACGCCTCAGCACCCATGCCGATGCCGGATATCCAAAAATCCCGGATCATGGCAAGCGTTCCCATCCAGATATAAACGCGGTACGAGGTGGAGGAATCCTCCATATTGCCGATGCTGGTAAAGCGGTTTAAGATGCTCTGCGGCAAAACTGCCGGCAGCAGCGGCAGCGCAATCAGTGCAAGCCCCCAAAGCTTACCGGCCGCAAAGGTGATAAAGACGGCGGCCGCCAGCAAAAGACCGATCCAGCACCCGCGGGAAAAGGTCAGAATCAGCGCAAGCAGCATCACGGCGGCGATTCCGGCATAGGTCAGCCGGGCAAGCGGCTTTTTCACCACCCACATCAGGCCGATCGCAGCCGGCAGCACCAACAGAATATATTCGCCCAGCACGTTGGGGTTTTCCAGTGTGGAATAAATCCGCATTTTGATATCCTGAAACATCTCTTCGTCCATCCATGCCTGTGCCGTATCCCAGCCGAACAGATACTGCGCAATGCCGTAAAGGCATACCAAAAATCCCGAAATCACAAAGACCACCAACAGGTGCCAAAGCTGGTGCTTGGCGGTAATCAAATTGGTTACCAGGAAGTAGGCTGCAATAAACACGGCGTAAATTGCCCAGATTTGCAGACTCTTTGCGCGTGCAAAAGAGGTCATGGCGCAAAGCAGATAAATCAGGACAAAGGAGAACAAAAGCAGTCCCATGCCGTCACGGCGCCATACAAAGCCACGGTGCGTGATACTGTAAATCATCAGAGAGAACAAGGTCAGCATCGCCAGCCCCGCCATTGCCATGGTCGGCGCAAGCGGCGCCAAAAAGACCAGCAGATATAATCCGGCAATCGGCCGTTCTAAAATCAAAAAGAATACGCAAAACGCCGGCAGCATGGCCGCGCCGAGCAGCGGATCGGTCAGACCGCCGGACAGACCGCAAAGCAGCCCGGCCAGCGCCGCGATCATAAGCCGCAGCTTGCCCTCGGTTTCCTGTTTGTCATACCAATCGTAGCGCGGTTTTATCTGCAGCATACCGCAAATGAATGATACCAGCTTTGATGCACGCAGCCAATCGGTTGCGTTGCGGTCAAAAAACACAAGAACGATTCCAAACAGTGCGGCAAGCAGCAGCGGCAAGGGTGATACCGCTGTTTTGGACAGCGCCGCACCAATGGCGCATCCCGCTGTGCAGCCCAGGGTTAAAAGCCCCAAAAAACGCAGATTCAGCGCCAGAACGTTATGCAGATACAGCCGGCACAACCCGATGATGCGGCTCTTTTTCAAAAGCGCACCAAGCGGCTCTGCAAAGCGCCGCCCGATTGCCTCCGGCAGCGAAAACGGCCAGAACAAAATCTTGCCGAAGATACTTTTTGCAGCGGCGTCCTCGCTGATATGCGCCTTCCGAAACCAGCCGGCGATCCGGCTTTTTTGCCAAAGCCCGGCCAGCCCGTCATAAAGGCGGCGCAGCAGGCGATACAGTACACTGTTTTGAATCCATCGCCAAAGAAAAAGCCAGATTGCCTCAAAATAACCGGGATTTTGATTCATATTACCCCTACTTTCTCAAAAAGATTTTCAAACCGCTGCGCAGCAGATTTACGCGCAGCAGATAACAAAGCCCCAAATAGAGCACGGCGGCAGGCAAGGCCGCAAGACACAGGCGCAGCAGTGTCATCACCATTCCGGTGCCAAGCCCGGATACCGCGGCATAGACAGTATGTGCAAGATAGGCCGTCGGTAAACCGCAAAGCAGCATTTTTACCGCATCTTTGACAAATCCGCGCGAAATGGTTCCGCGGCGGCGGCGCTGAATCATCACCATCAAAAGAACCGCCATGATCAAAGAGCTGACCGCACTGGCAAGCGCCAATCCGCCGACCTGCATCGCAAAGAGCCGTACAAAGACAAAGGCGCCGGCAAAGTTTGCCGCAATTCCGAAAAGCGAAACCAGCATCGGCGTTTTTCCGTCGCCGATGGCATAAAAGCTTTTGTTCAGCACCTCACACACGGCGTAGCCGACCATTCCGATGGAATAATAAAACAGTGCCGTTGCGGTAATCGCGGTGGATTCCGCCGTAAAGGCGCCGCGCTCAAACACAACGCGGATAATCGGCTGCGAAAGCGCCAGAAACAGTGCGGAAATCAGCGTAATGATCAAAAAAATCCAACCCAGCGACTGCTGCGTCATTTTTGCAAAGCTATCGTTTTGATCTTCACCGCTGAGCCTCGACAGTTTCGGAAAAATAAAGTTTGTCACGGCGTAGGCAAAAACGCCTACCATAATAATATAGATCTTATTGGCCCAGTTCAGCGCCGAAACCGCGCCGTCTCCCAAAGAGGATCCAAAGGACATGTTAATGACATTACAAAGCGGCTGCACCCAGGAGCTGATCAAAACCGGCAGCGCAATGCCTGCCGCCTCCTTCATGCCGGGATCGGTCGGCCGAAACCGCACATGAAAGCGATAGCCAAACTTTTTCAGCCAGGGCAGCTGAACAAAAAGCTGGAGCATCCACGCGGCCAGCATGGACACCGCCACACCGAAAAGCCCCAGACGGTTGCCGAAAACAGCAAGATAAAGAATCATCACGCCGTTTGATACGACACTAATCAAGGACGGTACGGTAAATTCGCCGTACGACTGCAAAATCCCGACCGAGATATAGGCCGCCGCGGTAAACGCAATGGATGGGAAAAGAATCCGAAGCAGCGCGGCCGTGGTTTCAACCTTGCCGGGGATTGCCGCATAGCCCGGCGTCATCAGACGCACCAGCGGCTCGGCAAGCAATATGCCAAGCAGCGCGGCCGCCATGGCGATGGAAACCACCACCGTCATAAAGCAATCCGCAAACTCCAGCGCAGAGGCCTCCCCCTCCTGCTGCATCCGGCGGTTAAAAACGGGTACAAAGGTGGACAAAATCGCCACACCCAGCACCATATCAAAAAAAAGGAGCGGGATCTGCGTTGCGGTATTTAAAATATCGGACGCTGTCCCCTGCCCGTACAGATTGGCAACCATGGTCTCGCGCAGCAGTCCCATAAATTTTGCAAGCAGAATGATGACCGCCATCAGCCCGATGGTCTTTGCGGCCTTTTTTCCGTTTTGCGGCGTTTCGTTCATAGGTGCAATCGCTCCTTTTGTCTTTCCTGTCTGATCGATAAAAAATCATACGGATCTTCGTTTCTTCTGATAGTATAGCCTAATTTTTCAATTTTGTAAATACCGGCAATCAAAACGTAACATTCCATCTTTTTTATGCAGGGTTTCTTATTATTTTCTTAAAGCCGACAATGTTTTTGAGGAAGAGGAGAGGGAAGAGAGGGGTAATGAATAAGAAATAGGAGGAATGACGGAGCGTATGACTGATTTTTTATGCAATAAAAAATCGGAATGGAGCGCAGTCCATTCCGACGTGGTGCCGCTGGCCGGAGTCGAACCGGCACGGAGTTGCCCCCGACGGATTTTGAGTTATTTGCTTCACACGGAATACAAACGAACTCAACCCCGCATGGAGGTCATTGACGGACACCAAAGCGCCTGCAATTACTGGCTGTTTTGATACTGATGTGTAAAAAAACTCCGTTTCGTCTGCCATTTCCGTACTTTTCAATTTTGACGGAAATTTTGGATTTTGGAGGGACATCGGAGGGATGTTACCCCCAAACGGAGTACAACAGCACACGCAATAGATTCATAAACCACAAACATATTATAGCGTATTTCTCTGCCATTGACAACACAATTTCAGAAGAAAGAGGTATCGCTATGAAAACACGCGCACATTATGAAAAACTTTTCGCTTCATATCCCGATGTTGTTACTCTGCCCGAATTTCAAACAATGCTGGGTGGTATCGGTGACAGTACAGCCCGAAAAATAATGCGGGCAAACAAGGTCAAACACTTTTACATAAGATGTACCTATCTTATACCCAAAGCCTGTGTGATAGATTATGTATTGAGCGAAGATTATGCCAAATACAGTAAAACACTCAAAGCAAGGGTTTAACCATTAAGCCATTTGCAGAAATGCAGGTGGCTTTTTTCATACCCGTACATAGCCGCCTGCTTCGCCGCAGGCGGCTAAATCTATGTATATGTAAAGGAGGAACCCCATATGGCGAATTGCAAAGTGATCGCGGTGACGAACCAAAAGGGCGGCGTGGGTAAAACCACGACCACCGCTAACCTCGGCATCGGACTTGCCCAGCAAAACAAACGGGTACTGCTCATTGACGCAGATGCGCAAGGCTCTTTGACCCTCTCCCTCGGCTACCCGAAGCCGGATGAGCTGCCCGTTACACTGGCGGATATCATGCAGAATGTGATCGACGATACCCCTATCTCGGACGGCTGCGGTGTTCTGCATCACGGCGAGGGCGTTGACCTGCTCCCGGCGAACATTGAACTGTCCGGTATGGAGATCCGGCTGATCAACGCCATGAGCCGGGAAAGTGTGCTGCGGACATATATCAATGCGGTCAAGCCCCATTACGACTATATCCTCATTGACTGTATGCCCTCGCTCGGTATGATGCCGATCAACTCACTGGCCGCAGCGGACAGCGTGATCATTCCGTCGCAGCCGTCGTTTCTGTCGGCAAAGGGGCTGGATCTGCTGATGCAGTCCATCGCAAAGGTCAAACGGCAGATCAATCCCAAGCTGAAAATTGACGGCATCCTTTTTACGATGGTGGACAGCCGTACCAACGAGGCAAAGGAGATCATCGCCTCTCTGCGTGCCCACTACGGCGAAAAGATCCGGGTATTCGGAACGGAAATTCCCTTTTCCGTCCGAGCCGCAGAAACCAGCGGCCGGGGCAAGAGCATTTTTGCCCACGACAAGAACGGCAAGGTCGCCGCCGCATATCGCTCATTGACGAAGGAGGTGTTGGAGCTTGAGCGCAAAACCGAGAGATTTAGGGATGACGCCGCTCGATGACCTGTTCTCCACCGACGAGAGCCGTGCGGAAGCGCAGCTTGAAAAGGTCGTTACGCTGAACCCCGCCGACATCTCCGACTTTCCCAACCA
>JABLTO010084139.1_pt1 | contig 41801 bp, 42 predicted proteins | sample 7160091 | NCBI WGS metagenome assembly JABLTO01 (sample SAMN14651225, study PRJNA627086) | human gut metagenome | isolation source: feces | host: Homo sapiens
AAAAATGACTCCAGTTCAATACCGAAATCATCTATTTGAATCCATTGCCTAAACTCTCTCTTTTTTATTTAGTCCTTGACAAAGGTTACACTTTAGGTTTCCTGGTAGTTTTTTATATTTCAGAGACATACTCCATAAGACGCATGAACATCTTGATAAATTTGCTTTCAAGTCCCCTGCCTTTTAATTTTTTAATCATGATTCTTTTCTTTTTTATATCTAATTTATCATCAAAGATGATATCAGCAAGCATGATTTTTAAATTAGTTTTAATTTGTAGATCATTTATAATAGAGTCTATATCTTCATTAATAAGACGGACAGCATCAATTTCAATATCTTTTCCTTTACAATTAATAGAAAGTTGACTTGTTGTTTTAACATTACTTACTTCTACTATAAAGTCATTATCCATTACATAAGAAACAGAATCTACTATATCTTTATCAATATAAGTAATTACTTCATCTGCTTTTCTAGTATTTCTAAAGCGAATAACATAATCTCTTTTTTCTGGGATAATACCACTTTTACCTTCAGTTGGTCTAATAATAACAGTATAGTTATTTTGTAAGTAGTTATAATCAATAGATGTCTTTATATAATAGCCATTTTCATACATTGATGATTCCCCATCATCTTCATATAATTCATAAATATTACTTTTACCGGGAAAAATATGGATTTCCATTTTTTTAGGTGCCTTAGTATCATTAATGTTCTCATCAATAATAGATTTAGGAATAATAGAACCACTACGAGCAAAAACTGGATAATCCTCGTCTTTATAAAAGGCAACATAACGTTTATTACCAATAAACTTTTTACCAGTTTTAAAGTCATACCAAATACCATCTGGTAAAAATAATCTATGTACTGTTCTGTTCATTAAAGTATCTTTACTATGAATAATTGGACTCACTAAAAGTTCACTACCAAACTTATATTCATTTTTATAATCTGGTTCATCATATATTTCTGGATTATCATAATATAATGGCATAATAAGTGGTATACCGTTTTGATGATACTTATAAGATTCAGTATATATATAGGGAATTAACTCATGTCTTAGTCTTGCGTAATCTTCTGTAATTTTAAGAGTTTTAACATCCCATTTCCAAGGTTCACGTTTATAATATTTGCCGCCTAAAGAAGCAAGTCTAAATATGGGACTAAAGACACCAAGTTCAATATATCTAATATAAAGGTTTGCATCTTCAACACCTCCCATGTATCCCCCGATATCATGGCTCCAAAAACTAAGACCTTTATTACTACCTAAAGCGTTGAAATAAGGAATATTTTTTAAAGTATCCCAAGAAACAAGGGTATTACCACTATATAAAACAGGATATCTATGACTAGCAATATTTGTATTACGAGCAAGAATCATGCCTCTTTTATAAACATTAGTATTTTCTTTATCAAAGTGGTAATGAACCAATGCTCGGTTTAGGTATGGGTTTTTAGTGTCTTTTAAGTCTAGGAAAAAGAAATCGACTCCCATATTTTCTAGAGGCTTAATTAAAATATTTAAGTAATTATCAATAATTGCTCTATCTAAAACATTAAAAGGTATAATACTTCTATCACTTATTCCTAAGTTACGCGCAACTGTCTCATAGTTATCTTCATGTGGCATTATGCCTTCACTAGGGTCCATCATAAGACCAAGTTTAATATTGTGTTCATGTAGATATTTAACTAAAAAACTAGGGTCACTAAATAAATTACGATTAAAAGTAAAACCAGTATGATATAAGCTTAAATCTTTTGCATCTTTTAAATGCCAATACTCAGGAAGAAGTAAAACACTTATTGGTATTTTATATTTATTAAAATTGCTTATTAACTCATCTATATTAGCAAAGTTATAAATTTCACTTTTATTCCACCATATACCTAGAGCATAACGTGGTATCATTGGTGGGTAGCCTGTAAGTGTATAATAATCTGTTAAACAAAGGCCAAAGTCCCTACGATACATGAATACGTAAGTATCTATTCTTTTGGTAGAAGAAGGCATTAAAAAGCCATCACTACTAAGAATCATGCTGTTACTATCATCTAATGATACAAAGCCATCGGTTGAATATAATCCCTTTTTTATATCAATTTTATCAAGATTAAAACCATCCCCACTAGTGCCAAAATTACGAACTTCTTTATTTTTGAAATACCATGATTTATCAGTATTTAAAAGCATTATCTCTAAATTAAGGCCTTCAAATGGTTTACCCTTTTGATACTTTAACATGAAATACTTAGTTGTAATTTCTAAGTATCTATCATCTTGAACAACTTTAAAATTAGGAATAGGAAAATCTCTATTAATAACTTGTTCTGTTAAATCATCACAAAAAATACCTTCTCTTGAATATTCTAATCTTACTAGTCTTTCTGTTAAAACTGTAATTCGGTAATTACTACCTGTAAATACTGCACCAGGCTTACTTTTTGCCTTTTCATAGTTAATACCAAAGTTCACATTATCACCCCTATATCATCAAAATTATATAATATTTTTAAATAAAATACTAGAGGATTTTCTGATGCAATATTTTAATAGCAATTATTATAAAGAAAAAGAATAAACTTTCTATAAAAAATTTATTCTTTTTCAACTATTTATTTTATTTCAATTACTTCATATCCTTCTTTTTCTAAAGATTCTTTTTGAAATTTAAAGTTTTTAGTCTTATATAAGATTTTAACTATTTCACCCTTACTACGTAAGTCTTTAGCACGATGTAAAGTGGTTTCAAGTAAATTTTCATCACTTATAACATAAGCCTTTTTTGTCTCATTAGTAGGGATTTTAAATCCCCTTTCTTGTAAAAGTAAAAGCAATCTTTCAAAACCAACAGAAAAGCCTACAGCTGGGACAGATGTATTTACGTATTTTTCAATCATCTTGTCATAACGGCCACCACCACCAATGCTACTAGATAAGCCTTCTGCTTCAATTTCAAATATTGTACCAGTGTAATAACCCATACCTCTTACAAGCGTTGGATCAAAAACTAATGTTGCGTTCGTATTGTTACTAACGGTATTCATAATAAAATGCATATTAGAAACAACTTCTTCATCCATTTTAAATTGGGCACAAAAGTTCTTTAAATCCATGTCTTGTTTACTAAATAAATTTAAGTAAGCATCTACTTTTTCTTCATCTAAAGAAAGTTTAATTAATTCTTCTCTTACACCATCTAACCCTATTTTATCCATCTTATCTAAACTAATTAAAATAGAATCTAATTTATCTTCTGGTAAACCTACAAAAGAAACCATCTTAAGAAGAATTCTTCGATCATTTATTCTGATTTTAAATCCTTTAAAATCAAGTTTTTCTAAAAATGATGTTACTGCCATCATAAGTTCTATTTCGGCTAAATTAGTCTTTTCCCCTAAAATATCTAAATCACATTGCATAAGTTCTCTATATCTTCCTCTTTGGGGACGTTCTGCTCTATAAGAATAGCCTATTTGTAAAGCTCTAAATGGATGTGGCAACTCATTCATATTATTGGCATAAAGTCTTGTAAGAGGCACTGTTAAATCATATCTTAAACCAGAATCAACTAAATCATTTTCATTAGTAATATTATCTAAATTTAACTTTTCGCCTCTTTTCATAATTTTGAATATTAGTTTTTCATTCTCCCCACCTTGTTTACTAGTTAAATTTTCAATATGTTCAACTACTGGTGTCCCAATTAAGGAAAAGCCATATGTTTTATATGTTTCTTTCATAACATTTAAAACGTATTCTCTAAGTGCCATTTCTTCTGGCAAAAAATCTCTCATTCCCTTTGTAGGTGTTTTTATTATCATAATTCTACTCCCTTCAAAATGTTATATATAAATTCATTTTAATACTAACATAACCATATAAATATTACAATATTTTTTCACTACCCAATTTTCAAAGACTATTTTAAATCAATTTTACCAAATGTTACTTTTTTAACTATCTTATTTAAATAATCTTTACCAAATACAAGGGTTAATATTCCCATTTTATAGGTGGTAAATAAATATACAATAGACCCTATAATACTAATAACAGCAACATATATAATAGAAGATAATCTACTCATATAATTAATTGGTATAACAAGTTTTAAAAGAACTACTACTAAGACCATCATAATTGTTGGTAATAAAATTTTAAGCATTACTTTAAATGTCTCATTATACTTTAATTTATGTTCTTTATTTAATAAAACAAGGGTTGAAATTGCCGATAATGAATATCCTAGTATAGAGGCTAGAACAGCACCTATAAAAGGTTCTAGGCCTAAGGCATGACATAAAAGCATTAAAGGCACATCTAAAAGAGCATTTGTTACGTAACCTAATAATGTTGTCAAGTATACAGCTTTAAATTTGTTTAGGCTTTGTAAAGTAGAAGATGTTACCATGTAAATATTAAAGAATAAGGCGATAAAGATGTAAACACTAAGAACAAGACCACCTAAGCTAAGTTCTTCTGTTCCATAAAATATACCCCATATTGGCTTTGATAATAAAGATATTCCTAAAACCATTGGCACACATGTTACAATAATAATTTGTAAAGCTTTGTTAAGCCTACTTTCTACTAAATGCCATTTTTTTAAAGTGAATGCTTCCACTATATTAGGAATAAGACTTACAGTAAGTCCCATAGCAATGGCATTAACAACCATGTTTATCTTACCAGCCCAAGCCGAAACAGAAGAAGTTATAAATTCAGTAGTTGCTGCATCAAAACCTAAATGTACCATTGTTCTTGAAATTAAAACCATATCAACAAAGTTATAAACAGATACACCAACATCTATTATAATAAAGGGAATTGCATAACTAAGTATTTTTTTAATTATTTCTGAATCGCTTATATCATCTTTTTTTATATCGCCTGTAAATGATAATTCTTTTTTATGCTTATGCATATTTTTAACGATATATAAGATAGCTGCAATACCGCCACAAAAGGCACCAAATACGGCTATACCAACTGAGGTTGTTAAAGATAAGTGAAATATATTTAAAGCAACATAACTACCACCTAATATAACTGCTATTCTAACTACTTGTTCTATTACTTGACTAATACTTGAAACATTTATTATATTATGCCCCTGTAAGTAACCTTTAGAGATACTTAAGAATGGTATTACTAAAATAGCAAATGATACACACCTTATAACAAATGCAACATCATTTATTGTATTACCGCCTTGTAAGTCTCCAAGTATTAAACTTGCTATATTACCCGCAAATAAGAATAAACAAATAAAGGCCGCTACTGATACAAAGTTAACTACTCTTTTACCAAGTTTATAGGCTCTTACTTTGGCATCTAGCATACCAAGAGTATTATATTCTTTAATTATTTTACTCATGGCAACAGGAAGCCCTGCTGAAGATATATCTAAGAATATTACATAAATATTGTAAGCATAAGCATATAAAGCACTACCTTGGACGCCAACCATCGCGTAAAAAGGTATTACATAAAGCATACCAAGAATCTTTGTAATTATTATTGCTATAGTTGCTATAACTGTTCCTTCTATAAAAGAGCTTTTTTTCATAATCCACCACTTATTCCTTTTCACAATATATCACCATTGCAGAAAAACAATAAATTTGATCTTCACCTTGAACCGCAACAGCAACATTGAACTTAATATCCATTATATCACCATTTAGTGTACAAAGAAAAGCATTAACCCTTCCTTCAAGTTCAGATTCTGTGTTTTCATCAAAACATTTAACCTTCATTTTTTCTACCCTTTCGTAAGTTAATAATAACATTTTAAAATTTAAAAAAATGTCGAAAATTGACATTACTAGCTAAAATAATTATAATAATTGATATTTTAGGAGTGTGAATTAAATTGAAGGAACTAATAAATTTCAAAGATAAATTTAATGATATTACTACAAGTGACGAAGACATTACTAGGCTTATACTTAGTCTGTATGATGTTTATCAAACATTCTTTTATGAATATCAAACATTTAAGGGTAATCTTCAAAATATTAATCCACAACTTTTATCTATAATTAACAATCTTGTTTCTATAACATGTTATAAAGCAGATAATTTTGAAGTTTTGACAATCAAAGATGGTTTTGATAAAAGCCAGGCCATAACTTTTGCTAAAGAAAATGTTTTGTTACAGAACAATTTAATTATTACTAATGAAAAACTCGCATTAGAAGCGATAGATTTCTATCATAATAATCAGTTATTTTTAATAGCCTATCAAAAGTTAATGAACGGGTTTATCTTTGGAAAATTGTTCACTACATTGTTTATTACTATTTCTAAATCTTCCTTCACTGAATTAGAAAAAATAAATTTTTTATTTGGAATTGAAAACCATTATGATAAAGATTTTTTTGAACTAGTATTATCATTAGAAAAGAAAGATTTAATGAGAGTTAAAAAAGTTATTGTAAATTCACAGAAATATGTTTTATGTAAGGATGAGGCTTTACTATTAATGAAAGAGTGCTATATTAGTAATGGGTATTTACCTGATTTATTTACGGATTTTAAATTAGAAAGGAAATAATTGTTATGGATGAGTTATTTAAAAGGCTTTTGCACTCTAAGTTTAGAAGCAGTTTTCATCTAAGTGATAAAGATAAGGCTTATGTTTTAAGTAAAGGCTTGGATATAATAGAACAACATGCAAGGGATTTTGTAGCTAAAAGACTTGCACCAAAAGATATTAAAAATGATGGGAAACAAACCCCTTTTAAGGGACACCCTGTTTTTGTGGCTCAACATGCTTGTGCTTGTTGTTGTAGAGGATGCTTATATAAATGGCATCATATAAAACAGAACAAAGAACTTTCCCCTACAGAACAAGAATATATTGTTAGTGTGCTAATGCATTATATTAAAAAAGAAATAAGTATATAATTGGAACTTATTTCTTATTTTTTTATTTATCCCTAAGTTTAGCATTTAACTTACTTTCAACAGTAGTGATTATATTATTAAAACTATTCATTACTTCTTCATCAGTAAGGGTCTTACTTGGATTTACAAAAGTTAATTTAAAAGCTAATGATTTTTCATTTACTGAAACATTATCGCCAACATAAATATCAAATAACGTACAATCTTTTAAGTTCTCGCCACCAGATGATATTATAACCCTTTTAACATCGTCACTCGTGATACTTTTTGAAACGATGAAAGCCATATCTTTAGTTATACTTGGATATTTAGGTGGTTCAGTATAAGTTATTTTTTCTATGTCTTGCATTAGTTTATTCATTGATAATTCAAATAAATAAATTTCATCTTTATTAGTACTTGGATGAATTCTTCCTATAACACCAACTACCTCATTATCAAGTAAGATGCTTGCCGTTATACCAGGATGGAAATTAGGTGCCGTACTAGCTACAATTTGGTAGCGATTATTAAAACCTAGATAGTTAAGTAAGTTTTCAACAATACCTTTAACATAGTAAAAGTCAACATTTTTACTACCTTGCCATGGATTATTTAAGAATGTTCCTTTTAATAAACCGGCAACTTTATATTCTTCTTTGTAATTTTCATCATAAGTTTTACTTATTTCGTAAAGGAAGATATTTTCTACTTTACGAGCTTTATTGTATTCATAGATATTTAATAGAGATGGAAGAATGCTTGTTCTTATTACAGACTTATCAGTGCTCATAGGATTTGGTAAAGTCTTTTGTTTTTTATTATCATAGTTAAATAGACTAGCCATGACTGGTGAAGTTAAGGTATAAGTTTTTGTTTCGTTTAATCCTAGACTTCTTAGTCTTTTACTAATTAATCTTTTATAGAGAATGTCTTTTTGATATTTACCTTGTCTAATACTTACAACCGGCATAGTTTCAGTTAGATTTTGATAACCATAAAGACGGCCTATTTCTTCAGCTAAGTCATTAACATATGGATCAATATCTAATCTTCTTTTAGGAATAGTAACTGTAAATTCATCTTTATCTAAAGTGTATGGAAAGGCTAATCTATTTAGTTCATATTCCATATCTTTGGTACTAATATTTATACCTAGTAAGTTATTTATTTCATCTGCTTTAAATTTAACTATTTTAGGTGTTTTATCTATCTTATCATGGACTATGGTTCCACTTATGATTGTGGCATCAGCATACTTTTCTAATAGATGGCACGCTCTTTGGATAGCAAGACAAGTATATTCGTAAGAAAGGCCTTTACCATATCTTATAGAGGCTTCACTTTTTAGATTTAGTTTTTGGGCTGTATTTCTAATACTTACAGAATCAAATATAGCACTTTCAATAAAGATATTTTTAGTATTAGTGGTAACCTCAGTATTAAGCCCACCCATAACACCAGCGACGCAGACAGGACCCTTGTTATTTGCAATTACTATATCACTATTATTTAAGACTCTTTTTGTGTTATCAAGTGTAGTTAGTTCTTCATGTTCAGTAGCGTCTCTTACGATGACATTATCACCTAGTAAATCTTTATCAAAGAAATGAAGAGGCTGTCCAAATTCAAGCATAACATAGTTAGAAATATCTACGACATTGTTAATGGAACGCATACCAACTGCATGTAATCTTTTTTTGATAAAATCAGGTGATTCTTTAACTTTAATATTAGTAGCCATTTTACCTAAATAGTAAGGACATTTAGTAGTTTTTACATTTAATTTAATATGATTATTTACATCATCATCTACTTCTTTATAAGTTACACTTGGTAAAGTTACTTTTTTATTTAGGATAGATGCGATTTCATAAGCAAAACCAATGTGATAGTAACAATCGTTATTACGATGCTTATGGATATCTAATTCATAAACGGTACTTAATAGGTTTAGGGATTCCATAGCAGGAGCTCCTACTAGGGCCGTGTTTGGAACCTCATATATTCCTTTAGCTATGGTACTTTCATTTTTTTCTTCTAAACCTAATTCAAATAAGGCACATAGCATACTATTAGATTCTGTATTATGAATAATACTTTTTTTAATCTCTATGCCACCTGGTAAGATAGCTCCATCTTTGGCAACGATTACTTTCATTTGTTCTCTTACATTTGGAGCCCCACAGACAATTTGTAACTTTTCAGTTTTAATATCAACTAGACAAACATGTAAATGAGTATTTGGAATACTTTCACATTTTGTGACTTCACCTATTACTAAATTATCAATTTTATTAGTGATTACTTTTTCAATATTAATACCAGCTTCAGTTATTTTTTTTGCAAGTTCATGGTAATCAAGGCCTGATATATCTATATAATCACTTACCCATTCTAAACTAATCATTATCTTTATCCTTTCTATCAAATTCACTACTGCATCTTAAGTCGGTTAAGTAAAAAGCTCTTATATCCGTGATGCCATATTTTAACATAGCAAGCCTATCAGCCCCAAAGCCAAAGGCAAAACCACTCCATTCTTTAGGGTCATATCCACCATTTTTTAAGACATTTGGATGAACCATACCCCCACCGGCGACAGTAATCCACCCGGTATTTTTACAAATATTACAACCTTTTCCACCACAGTTAAAGCAACTCATATCAAGTTCAACAGATGGCTCAGTAAATTGATAGTAACTTGGTCTTACTCTTACTTTAGTATTGTTACCAAATAGGTGTCTTGCAACAACAGCAAATGTTCCTTTTAAATCGGTTAAATGAATATTTTTATCAACTAATAAGCCTTCTATTTGGGTAAACTGATGAGAGTGGGTCGCATCATCATCATCACGGCGGTAGGTTTTACCTGGACAAATCATACGTACGGGTTTTTCACCATGGTATTTTTCCATTGTTCTTATTTGCACAGGAGATGTTTGACTACGTAAAAGAATTTCTTCTCCTTCTAAGTAAAATGTGTCTTGGGCATCTCTCGCTGGATGACCTTTGGGAATATTTAATAATTCAAAGTTATATTTATCTTCTTCTATTTCAGGGCCATCAACAATATCATAACCCATACTAATGAAAAGACTCTCAACCTCTTCGATTAGTTTTTCTAGGATATTAGGTGAGCCTTCTATAATAGTTGTCGCTGGCATGGTAACGTCTATAGCCTCATTATTTAGTTTTTCATTTAATAGTTGTTCTTCAAAGAAAGATTTTTTAGTATTATAGAGATTATTAAATAACTCTTTAACTTCATTTACTTCTTTACCATAGTTTTTTCTTTCTTCTATAGGAATTTCTTTTATTTTACTAGATAGTTCACTTATAGAGCCTTTTTTGCCCATATATTTTATTTTTAATTCTTCTAGATCACTTATAGATGATGTCTCATTAAGTGAAGAAGTTATTTCTTTTTTTAATTCATTCATATTTCTTTCCTCAACTTTCTATACATGTAATGTCTATTTTCATCAGTTACTTGAACCGCGTCTAAGCCAAATGCCTTTGGGCCTTCAATATCTTTTTGGTAATTATCACCAATAAATAAACATTGTTCTTTAGGGGTATACATTAGGGCTTTTTCGTAAGCCTCTTTGCTTGGTTTTAAAGCCGTATCGCCAAAGACAAATGTGTCGATATAACTTAGAAGTCCAGCTTTTTCTAATCTTTTATACTGACACTTTTTAAACCAATCGCTAACAACTGATATTTGTTTGTTATGACCTTTTAAAGCAACTAATAGTTCTCTTACTCCTTCATAAACCATTGTCATGTTTTGATTTTTAATAAGCCAACCTTCTAGTATATCTTCAGTCATGGGTATACCTTTTTGATTAAAATAGTTAACTAGGCCATCAGGTGTTAAAAAGGGAACTTTTTCTTCATATTCTGTTATATAGGAATATATTTTCTTTAATGATTCTTTATCTATATTTAGATTTTGTTTTAAGTATTCATTACCAGGTGTCCAATTAGGGCATAAAAGAGTATAATCAATATCAAATATGTATCGTGTATAAATTTTTCGCATAAAACCTCCAAAAACATAAAAAAACCCTAAAATATGGGACGGACTAATCCGCGGTACCACCCAAATTCTAGGATTACTAGCACTTTTTTCTTTAACGCATGAATTACGAATTGAAACTCCCATATTGAAATTCGTTTTTAAATGTTCTTAAGAGTACTTGCAGCATATTGTACTCTCTCTCTAAAAGGTAATTTAGAAAACTACTTAGATATGTTCTTCGTTTCTTAAGGTTAATTTTAGCACTTATAAAAGCTAATAGTCAAGGAAATTTCAATGTTTTTTCTTTATTACACTTATTCTTTTTATTAATATGATATTAATTGCGAACTAGGTTTTCATAATATTCGTTAATAAATTGAATATATTTTATTAAATCTTTTTCTTTAGCAATATTTATATCAAATAACTTAAAGATTTCAATTAAACTGCTATTAGAGTTAAAGCCTAGTTTTTGTTTTAAAGTTTCTTTTGAATATTTGTTAGCAACAATTTTCTTACTAAGTATATTGCCAGCAATAAAACCAATAAAATAATAGTAATCATAAAAATCATCTAATATAAATCGATAATAGTTTTTGTAATCTTTAAATTTTTCTTTTAACATTGTTTCAGTTAATTCTTTTTGGTGTTCTTCAATATAAAGTGCCATTTTAAGGCTATATAAGGTATCGCAGTAAAAGTTATTGTAATCTCTAATAATTGCATTTTTCAATCTTAAATTCTCCGCGACTATTAACTGAGTAGCAATGGCAAATGCTTCACTAAAATCAGGACGACTGCCAAAATTTTCTATTTCATTTTCCTCGTTACAATAGTAGTGGTATGCGTGACCTAATTCATGGGCTAAAACTATTATATCTACAGATTTATTATCGCTATAAATATTAATTATTGGTATTTCACCATATGCAACAACAGTACCACTTCTTGTAGATGAAATGTAAACACTATCTAATAGTTTAGTTAAGATATTGATATCATAGTATTCTTTTAATATTTCGCATATAACGTTTTTAGCAGTACTTAAATTATATTCAAATTTTTCTTCATCTATTGTTACTATTTTTGAAGGAATTACGTTATCTTTGATTATAGTATCTATGAAATCACTATTTATACCTATTTTCTTTTTAATATAATTACTATATGATATGTACTCTGTATTATTGAGAGTACTTTGCCTTTCATTTAGATAGTCTAATATTTTAGAAAATGGAAATTCGTGCTCGTTTGTACACTTACTAAATTCATAATAAATTTTTGCCATTTTGTCTGTATTAATAATGCTTTTTTGATAGTTTTTTAATAATTGATAATATTTTGTATTAATAAATTTTTCCGGATTATATGAATTTAAAATTGATAATATTAATGATGCAAACTTACTCTCAAATTCGTTATAAGTTTTATCACAATACAAAATATCCTCACTATTTCCTAATTTGTTTATAGTTATACCATATTTATTAAAATCATTGTATATGTAAAAGTATTCATTTATTTTATTAATTACTTCTTCTAAAGATTTAACTTTTGGGCTAAAGTTAGAAAAGTATTCTTTAACAATAAATCGGATATTATTTTTGTAGTCATAATAGAGAATATTGTTTTTTGATAGAACCATTTTGAGTCTCCTTTGTTATTCAAGCTCTATTTTAGAAAGAACTAACTTATCATTGTTTTTAGTATAGCGATAAGTATATGTATCTCCTGAGTTTAGAAGACTTTTTAATTCGCTATTTTTACTACCTACGTAGTGGTCTTTTAAATCATAGTAGCCATCTTTCTTAGAACTTAGTACTTTCATTTTAATAATTAAGTCATCATTATAGTCATAGTATTGTTCAGTTACTTTTTTTATTTTAAAATTTGTCTTACATAGTAAAGGCAGTAATATCTTACTTTCTTTTATAGAAGAACCAACTACTACTTTGTCACTTATGAAATTTGGACAAGTCGTAAGTCTAGTACTTGCCTTATTTTCCTTTGGCAAAAATAGTATTAATGCTCCACCTAGTATAACAATACTTAATAATAATGTACCAATAATTATAACAAATGCTTTTCTACTTTCTAGTTTAGTCATTTTATCCCTACTCTCTTTTACAAGTATAACAAATATTTAGAGTAGAAAAAAGAGAAAATGTTAATAATTTTCTGCTTTTAATTCCATAAAACTTTGTGGGTGAGCACATACTGGGCAAATACTTGGAGCAGACTTACCAACAGTGATATGACCACAGTTACGACAAATCCAAACTTTATCTTCACCTCTTTGGAATACTAAATTATCTTCAATATTACCAACTAGTTTTAAATAACGTTCTTCATGATGATGTTCAATTTCGCCTACACCTTCAAAAAGACGAGCAATTTCATCAAAACCTTCAGCACGGGCAGTTTCAGCAAATTCTTTATACATATCTGTCCATTCATAGTTTTCACCATTAGCAGCATCACGTAAATTAGTTAAAGTGTCAGGAATAACACCACCATTTAGCTCTTTAAACCACATTTTAGCATGTTCACGTTCATTATTAGCTGTTTCTTCAAAGATAGCAGCTATCTGTTCATAACCTTCTTTACGAGCTTTACTTGCATAAAAAGTATATTTGTTTCGTGCTTGGCTTTCTCCTGCAAAAGCAGTCATTAAATTTTTTTCTGTTTTGCTTCCTTTTAGTTCCATAAAATCAATCCTTTCTTAAACAATCCTTACATATACCATGAAACATTAAAGTATATGAAGTTACATTACCAACCTTTAGACTATTTGGTAATTCAATAGACAAAAATACATCACTTATTTGATGACATTTATCACAGTAAAAGTGTTGATGAACTTTTCTTTTGTTATCGTAATGAACAATGCCATCCGCGGTATTTAGGGCGATTATTTTGTTTTCCATTGTTAGTTTTTCTAAGTTTCTGTAAACAGTTCCTAGACTAATATTTGGAATAGTTTTTTTAACACTCTCATAAACACCTTTGCTGGTTAAGTGACTAGTTGATTCATCAATAATTTTTAAAATAGTTTCTTTTTGTACTGACTTACGCATATAATCTCCTAACTAGTAATGATTACTACTTAATTATAACATTTATTTTTTTATTTGCAAGAAAAAAAACTAAATTTGTTCTTTTAGTTTTTTTGTAAGTTCCATTATTAAGTCACTATCTTTAATTATTTCAATATATATTTCATTATCTTTATTTATTTCTTTAAAGATATTTACTTTACCAGGAATAATATTTTTTTCTTCATCAACACCCATTACTAGAAAATAATGTTCCTTATTATGGGTCACCTCATTTAAAGTTAAGTATTTTTCATTATTTTCAAGGGTAATAATATTGTTACATTTCATCTTTTTCGCCCTCACTTAATAAATCATTAAAACTTATGTAGTCACCAGAAGAAAAGTCATTAATCATAAAGTCATCTAAGTTTTCAAAATCACTATTTGATTCTTCTTTTTTTGGTGGTGCAGCTTTAAAAGAGGTCTTTTTTTCAAGTGGTTCAATATCTATTACTTTTAATATTTCGGGTTCAGTAGTATTTTTGGGTTCACGAGGTGGGAATGTTTTAGTTTGCTCTTCACTGCTTTCTAACGCTATATCTGGAGTAGCTAATTCGACTGTATCTGGAAATAATTCAGGTGTCTTTGTTTCAGTACTTGTTTCACTATCATTAAAAGAGTCGATGCGATACTTATCTAGAGAGTTAGAACTTGGACTTTCTAAAATGGTTTTAGATGCACCTAAAGTCATTTCAATCTCATCATATATTTCACTGGCTGTTTTTGGATATTTCTTTCGTTCTTTTAATACTTCTGTTTCATCATTTAAAGCTTTTAATAAGTCTTTATCTTTTTGCATTTCTAATATATCAACTGTATTATCTCTTAGAAGAAGATTTTTTTCTAATGATTCTTTTTCTTTAGTAAGACTAGACATTTTATTATTTAATGCTGTTAGTGTTCCTGCTTCAATGTTTTTAGAAGCGATTACTAAGTCTTCTAATTCACGCATGAATTTATTATATATTTCTTTAGTTTGATCTAAGTCTTGGCCTTTTTTTACTAAAGCACTTTTTAACATAGCTTGTTTTTTAGGTGTTTTGTATTCTTGATTTTTAGTTAGGCACGTTTGGTAAGTAGCAATTTCTTCTTCTAAAGTTTTTTTAGCATTTTTGATAGTTTCTAACATAGTAACTAAATTAGGGATTTTCTTTTCATCAATGTTTTTAATTTCTTTTTTAGCATCATTAATTTTATTAGTTGTATCAGTTATTTCACTTTTTAAAAGAGAAAGACATTGTTGAATAGCAACTGGTGTTTTGGTTTCATAATTTTTCTTATCAATTGTAGTAGCAAACTCATCACGTTCTTTTTCTTTAGTTTTTAGTAGTTCATCAACGTTATTTAAAGACATTGTCATATATGGCATATTGTTTATAGATTCCACTAATTCTTTTATTATTTCTAAAGCCTTTTCTTCTTTACCATCTATAATGTAGTTACTAGCTTCATGAGCAAGATATGCAGGGTCTTGTAAAAGATTTAATTTATGAGTTTCTAAAGCTTCTAAGTTTGATGCATATTCATCTATTAATTTTTCATCTTGTTTTTTACGTGTGGTATCTTCATAAGAAAGTTTATTTAAAAGACTGTTGCTTACTTTTTCTAGTTCTTTGTTATTTTCTTCTAACTTACTTAAAAGAGATGCTTTTTTAGTACCAAGGCTTTCTATTTCTTTTAATAGATTATGATAAAGTTCTTCTTCATGAGTAATTTTAGATAGTAACTCTTCTTTATCAGCACAAGCCTTAGTCATCATTTCATCATAAAAAGAGTAAGTCGAATCACTTTTTGATATAGTTTTAGCCTTTGTTTCAATGGAAAATGCAAATTCTTCTAAGTGACTTTTCTCTAGTTTTAGATTTTCTATTTCTTGGTGCATAGAACTTTCTTTTTCTGTGTATTTTACTATTTGTTCTTCTAAAGTGTTTAGTTCTTCTTTTAGAGATCTGATACGATTTTCAACACCTAGTTTGATATTTTCATCTATAACTCTTTCATTTTGAAGAAAATAGTCATTTAAAGAGTTTTCTTTTTTTAATCTTTTTAGTGTTTCTTTTAAACCATCTATTTCCATATCTAGAGAACTTAGTTCTTCTTTAATTGTTTCATAGGTATTACTGGTACCAGACATTTCTAATAGTAATTCGATTTGATTCATTATTTTATTTTTCATAAAAGGTCAACCTCTCTTTTATTCTTTTTATTCTTATGTAGTAATTTTACCAAAATATTAGAGTAAAGTAAATTTATTTTGCAAAGTTTTTTTAAATTGCTATAATACTAGTAAATATTTATGAAAGAAGGAATATAAGAATATGTTTTTATATACGATGGATAATAAACGTTATCAGACACTTAATTATTTTTATAAGAAGAAATTTGGTAAGAAAGTTTTTAAAGTTAGTCTTAATTTAGGGCTAGATTGTCCTAATAAGGTGAATGGTCAAGGTTGTATTTTTTGCTCGAATGGCAGTGGGGACTTTGCTGGTAATAAGGAAGATGATTTGATAACACAGTTTAACGAGGTTAAAGAAAGAATGGAAAAGAAATGGCCTGATGCTTATTATATTGGATATTTTCAAGCTGGGACTAATACTTATGCACCTTTAGATTTTTTAAAGAAAAGTTATGAATGTATACTTAGTTTACCTAATGTGGTTGGACTTAATATTGCTACTAGAAGTGATGCGATTAGTCCAATGGTTATGGATTATTTAGAAGAGTTAAATAAGAAGACTTTTTTAACAATTGAGTTAGGACTACAATCTATTCATGAGGATACTTTAAAGTTTATTAGAAGAGGACATAGTTTGGATAATTTTATGGATTGTGTTTTGGAATTAAAAAAAAGACATATAAATGTCGTTGTACATATTATAAATGGACTTCCTAATGAAACTAAAGAGATGATGGTAGAAACGGTTCGTTATTTAAATGATTTGGGTATAGATGGTATTAAAATACATATGCTACACATTCTTAGAGATACGCCTTTAGCTAAGTATTATGAGAAAAATAAGTTTCATGTTCTAACTAAAGAGGAATATATCGATGTTGTTTGTGAGCAATTAGCTAATTTAGATAGTCACGTAGTTATTCACCGAATTACGGGAGACCCTAAAAAAGAGGACCTTATTGAGCCCACATGGTTATTAAAGAAATTTTGTGTTTTAAATGATATAGATAAGGAAATGAAGATGCGAGATATTTATCAAGGTTGTAAGTTAAGTAAATAATTCTATTTTAGTAATAGGAAAACCTTTTACTCTAGCTTCTATAGCGGATTCTTCATTTTTTTCTTTGGCAATGTATGCAAGGGCTTTTTCTTTAAAGATGGCAATAGCTCGCGTAGTATTGGTACTTCTTAGGTAATCACAGTAGTCATAGGTACATATTTTTTTGATATTAACGAGGTTATGGTCATTTATGTAGTTTAGTAGTTCGTTACTTGTGGTTATGATGTTTTCTTCTTGGGATGTTAGGCCATAGGTTTTTGGAATGGAGATAATTAGAAGAGCAAGCATAATAAAACCTAGGCATAAAAGATATTTTTTCATGATATCACCTAGGTTTAGTTTGAGTGGTACTATAAATAGTATGCTGGTAGATATTGGTAAATGATGGGGGTTAGTTTTTTTCCTTACTACGGACTATGATACCTTAAAGTTATAGATGGGCTTAATAATTTTAGTTACTTCAACTGTTGGTATGATATGTTCTTTTATTTCTTCTAGAGATTTATATACGAAAGGAGCTTCATCTTTTGTATTCTCAGTAACAGATGTGGTATAGACGTTTTGCATTGTTTTTTTATAATCTTCTAAGTCAATCGTTTGCATGGCTTTAGCTCTAGACATAACTCGGCCGGCACCATGAGGAGCTGAATTATTCCAATCTTGATTTCCTTTACCTAACCCTAGTAAGCACCCATCACGCATATTAATGGGTATAATTACTCGTTTCTCTTTTTGGGCTCTGATGGCGCCTTTTCTTACAATGTTGTCTTCAAAAGAAATATAGTTATGAACTGATTCAAAGTAGTTATTAATATCAAAGCCCATGTAATCAGCAATTGTTTTGGCGATGGTAAATCTATTTAAAACAGCAAATTCTTGACATAAGCGCATGTCGTGTAAATAAGCATCTCTTTCTTTGCCTTCTAGGTAAGTTAGTTCATAAGGGATTTTGTTTTTGCTTTTTTGAAATTCTTTTTTTAAAGTTTTTAGGGTTGTTTGTATTTCTTTTTCTTTACCTAACTCTTTATATGTTTTTAACACTGTATCTCTTTGGCTTTGATAGTTTAGTAAATCATGATTGCATATTTGGTTAGCTAAATCTTGATAATAGTTCGCTACTTGGGCACCCAAGTTTCTTGAGCCTGAATGAATAACTAGATATTTTTCTTTATCAGTGGCAATATCGATTTCAATAAAGTGATTGCCCCACCTAATGAGCTAACTGAATTTTCAATCCATTGATGGTGTTTTAATTTTTTATAGCAGTATAACTGGGTTAAATCAAAATCAGCTACTTTATTTTTATTAACATTCATACCACTCGGGATGTTTTCTTTAATAAAAGCATCTAATTTTTTTAAGTCTATGTCAATGTTGCCTAGATTAGCACAAAAAATACCACAGCCAATATCAACACCAACGATACTAGGAATCACCTTGTTTCCTAAGGCACCAGTAAAACCAATTACACAACCTTTGCCAGCATGAACGTCGGGCATTATCCTGACTTTAGATTTTTTAAATGCTTCTTGCTCTAATAATAGGTCTATTTCTTCTTTTGCTTCATCACTGATGTTATCAGTAAATATTTTTAAATTTGGCATAGTAATCATCTCCTCGTATAATGTAGTTAAGATATTTTTTAACTACATTTTCTTATATTTAGATTTTTGTTAAGAGATATCTATAAACTCATTATTTTGTAGATTTTTAAATCTATATTATAATGTCTGTAGAGATAGAGTGGTTTTAGCCGTCTCCTTGAACATTTGGTTCTTAAGAAAGACTAAAGCCTCTTCTTTACTATTTGGATATGAATAAGTTGGATAAGGACTAGTTTGTTAGCTTTTGCCTTTTATTTGCGAGGTTATATCTTTGTAAAGGTACTGAGGGAATCGCCTCTATCTTAAATATCAAGAATTGGAGTTGTTTTTATGAATTATTTTTTAGGCATTGATATTGCCAAAACAAATCATGTCGCTTCACTTATTAACAACACTGGAGATGTTGTTATTCGTGCTATTAAGTTTACTAATAGTAATGAAGGTTTTAATAAACTTTTAACTACTATTCAAGATAAACTTGGAGATTTAAGAAATATTGAAGTTGCTATGGAAGCTACTGGTCACTATTGGTTAAGTTTATATTCTGCTTTAACTGATAACGGATTCAATGTATCTGTTTATAATCCTTATCAAGTTAAATCATACCGTGGTGCTTACAATAATAGAAAACAAAAGAATGATATTGTTGATTCTATTATTATAGCCGATTATTTAAGAGTTTTTGGATCTAAAGAATCCAAATTACCTGAAAAAAATTTATTATCTTTAAAGCAATTAACTCGCTTTAGATCAAACATTGTAGATAATGTTTCTTCTTTAAAAGTGCAAGTTATTGGCTTATTAGATAAGGTTTTCCCAGAGTACAAAAAACTTTTTTGTGACACTTTTGGTACTACTTCTAAACAGCTATTACTTAATTATCCAACTCCTGATGACATAATCAAAATTTCTACTACTAAACTAGCTAATTTATTATCTAAACATTCTAAAGGTAAATTTAACAAAGATACCGCTTTTCATATTAAAAAAGTAGCTGAAGAATCTTTTGGTATTAAATTTACCACTGATGCTTGTTCTTTTGAAATTAAACAACTTATCAATCAAATTGTCTTTTTAGAAAATCAAATTGATGAAGTGAGTAAACAAGTCAAAGAATTATATAATAAACTAGATAGTCATCTTTTATCAGTTCCTGGTGTTGGTGTTAACTTAGCTCCAGTCATTTTAGCTGAAATTGGAGACATTAACAACTTTGACAAACCTAGTAAACTGATTGCTTTTGCTGGTACTGATCCTTCTGAAAATCAATCTGGTAATAAGTTATCATCAAATGATAAAACTTCTAAAAGAGGCTCTCCATATTTAAGACATGCCATTTATACAGCTAGCTTAGTTGCTATATCAAATGAACCAGAATTAAGAGCTTATTACGATAAGAAGATATCAGAAGGTAAACACCATTTTGTTGCCTTAGCAGGCATTAGTCGTAAGTTGTTAACAATAATCTGCTGTATTCTTAAAGAAGATAGAGATTATATTAGATACGACAATATTAAAGACCATAACTAAATTTTTCAAAAAAATGAACACTTTAGCTGTTTTTACCATGTCTTAATTTAGATAAATTTGCATTTTCAAACTTTTTCATAAAATTTATCATTTTAGACTTGACTTATATATAGTTGGTCTTTAAATAAAATAAAAAGTCTAAAACATAATTGCTTTAGACTCTTCTATTATATGCAAATTAATTCTTTAAAAATATCTTTTAAGAATTTTTTTTATTTTGAAGTACGCTAAAACAATCAATAGAATTTATTGATTTGGAATCACGATAACTAAGTTTTTTACTAAATAGTTTTAGCATATAATTCATTCCTTTCGTAAGTTACTTATACAACTTTTTTGGGGTATTGTCAATGTGTGATATTTTTATTAATATCCGATGCTTTTTTTGCCAATCAATATTATTCTATACAAACATACTTTGCATAAGCCCTTTTTTTAGTTCTTGTAGTTCATACAGTTTTTTAACTTCTAATTCAATTTTATTGTTGAACATCCTAAAAATATTAGAATACTTATTTTGCTTTTCTATAAATGGAAGCCTTATTTCTATTTCACATAAGTTAGAAAAATTCAAAGTATTTCTTACACCACCTTCAAATTTAGATATAGTTTCTTTTCTGAAATATTTAGAGTCAAACCATTCTAACAAATATTGATTATTTTGTGATGTAATAAAGCATTCATACAATGGACTTACAACACTTATTTTATCATTTGTTTTTAATGCTAACGATCCGACATTTAATCTTGAAGGATTATATCCAAATACACCTTTTTCAATAATGTAATAATTATTTAAATTCTTACTAGCGACATTTCTATCTTCAAATTGATCAGATTGAGAAATAAATCCATGTTTATTACTAATACTTTCTACATATTTTACTGAATTATTTTTATTTTTCTTATTCCATTTTACTAATATATCTTTTAATTTGAGCACTTCATCATAATCATTAAATATTTTATTCTTTGTGTATAATTTAAATAACTTAAGGACTTCAATTTTTTTAGATTGTAGTTCTATTTTTTTATCTAGTAATGATAAAAATTTAGATATCTTATTTTCTTCTTCAAAGCTCGTAATTGAAAATTTATAACTTCCATATTCTTGTGAATTTATACCTGGTTGTCCAGATCTCATAGACATTATCTTTACCCAGCTATTGTATTTATTTAATTTTGTCTGTTGAAAAATAAAATTAGCGTTGTGATTTATAATATTTGCTTTAATTAAGAATCCTGCATAATATAATTTTCCATCATTTTTATCATATAAATATGTTTTACCAGTACTTGCTCCTGTTCTAGCGAATAATATGTCATTTTCTTTTACTAAAAATTTTTCTTCTAAATCACCATCAGGTGACACAATATTTTTATGTATATACTTATTTGTTTGTTCATCTATATCCGTTATTCTTATATATTTATTTTCACCATCATATTCTTTAGAAGCAGCATTCATTCCATAAGATATTTCTGATGCTATTTTTAATAATTCAATTTCTCCCCAATCATTATCAAAATTGGTAAATCGTAATATAGGTTTCATCATCTCACTACCAGTCCTTAAGTTTATAACTTTAGGAACTAATGCTGAATTTAAAATATCTTGGGTATTAATTGAGTCATCCAATAATTTATCAAGTATATTGTCACACCAATCCTTCCAATAATCTATTGTTTCTACCCATTTAGACCATATTGTTCCCTTATATGAACAACCAATCGATACCTTACCATCACCATTATATCCAGTACCAAATATGTTAGATTTAATAGAGGTACCTGCAGCAGAATCACTTATTCCTGATGCAATATCAATTCCTGCATACATTTTATATCTAATTGGTCCATTAATAGCTGTTCTCAATCCTACTGAAGCCATCATTAATCTATTAATCCCAGATAATGCTCTAAATACTACATCTCCATTGATTTTATTAGTTGTATGAAAAATTTTATCTGCTATCATATTTGAAATCGTTTTATTAGAAGAATTTATAAATACTGTATTCTTTTCTTTATTCCAATAAACAACATGTAACTCTAATATTTTGTTAGTTATAATTTTATTTGATGTCCAAGAAATTGGAGATTCTATTGCTTCAATAATTACGAACGTATTGTTTTCTTCATTGACTGAAATTACGGATAATTCATCATTAAATATTTTTTTCCAATTTTCTAATTGCCATTCATTTATATCCGTTTTATATGCAACCATACTCACTTTTGGAACTAACTGCTTTACCGATATCTCTCGTAATTGTTCTATATCAAAACCACTCATAAATTGTTGGAAAGATATCTCTTTTCCTATTGCTGTTTTTGATAAATCACTAATTATGTAATCCCAATTAGAATCAAGTGAATACAACTGTTTTATTTCTTCATTAACTTCTTCATTCATGATATTGGCAACTAATGATGCATTTCCTATCTTATCATTACTAACTCTAGCAAATCGTCCAATAAATTGAAGAGTAATTGGTAAACTTTTATATTTATCATGAATAGCGGCAATTTTTAAGTTAGGTAAATCTATTCCTTCTCCAAACATATCTACACATACAACTATTCTTGATTCCAACTTTCTTAAGTTTAATAAATTTTCTTTATTTGTGGTTTTTGTTTGATCACTTGTAATCAATACCGGATTATAATTACCATAATATTTTTTATATATTTTTTCATACAAATCTAATGCTCTCTTTTTTGAACCAGCTCTTACTAGTAACAAATGATCATAACCCTTTTCAATATCATTTTTCAAAATTGTGATGGATTTATTAGCAACAGCAACATCTGATTTTGAAATATCATATTCTATTACAGGATTAAAATTTATTTTCGTAAAATATCCTTCTCGTTGTGCATGACTTAAGGGATAATTATAAATAATTTTACCATCAATTTTTTTATTATCATTTCTAAAAGGAGTGGCAGTAAATTGTATTATTTTGAGATCCTTTAATTTAGACTTTACATTATTCCAAGTTTTAGCTGCTATATGATGAGCTTCGTCAATTATAACTGCATTACAATTTTCTTTAAGAATGCTCATTTGTTCATCATTAAGCCTAGATATAATACCTATTGTTGAAACAATAATATTAACATTATGGGTAATATTGTTTAATGTTTCTTTATCACTAGGTGTTCTTTTTAATAAACATACATTTGGTAATAAAGCTTTTTCATTTAATATTTTAAATTCTGAAATTAAACCTAAGTTTTTACACTTACTATAAGTTTGATCTCTTAATAAAACACTTGGCAATATAATCAACACTTGCTCTAATTTTTCACTAACTATATATGATAACATAGTTTCTGTTTTTCCAGTACCTGTAGGCATTACAACAGTTGCTTCATTGTTAGAGACAGTAAAATGAGATTTCAAAGCATATAACGCTCCTAATTGTGGTTTTCTTAATTTTTTTTCTAATAAATCATAATTTAAATTATTTTCCCAAGACTTTATTACATCTTTTTTTAATACTTCATTACCATCAAAATTATGCTTACAATTTATTAAATTCCCCTCAATACTATCTTCCATCATTTCACTTCCTTACTACCAAAAAAACGCCAATACAAAAACTTATAAAATATAAGCCTGTACTAGCGCTTCCTTTTTATATATATTATTATAGCATAAATTCTGTTAATTTTATTATTAAATGACACTATGACACATCATTCGTGAGTACCCCTCTCACATTTTTAGTGTCATTGTGTCATTCTTATCAGTTTTGATATTTAAATATTATTATTTTATGGTTTATTCTATTATTTTTTATCTTATTTGATATTTCTGAACCATATATTACTTCAAAACTTTTCTTGGCTTCATTATAAGAATTAAAATTAAAATATGTATCTATTTGTTTATCAATAGTGAAGTCATTAGATAATATCCAATTATTATAATCCCTAGTTCTACTATCTTTAGTTCTATTTCTTATTTCTTCAAACTCACTATTTTCATCATTTTCAATTAATATGATTGTCCCTTTAGATTTTAATAATCGCTTTAATTCATTTATACATTTATTTCTTTCATCTAAATCAATAATTGTTCCTAACACCCATGAACAAACAATTAAATCTATTTGATTATTTTCTAAATTAATATTTGATAAATTAGAACATATAAATTCTGAAGTATCTTTTTTCGATTTTGTTTTTGCTTTTTCTAATTGTTTGGTGGATAAATCTATTCCAATATATTTTTTAGAATACTCTTCTAAAATATTTAAAAATTTTCCAGTCCCACAACCTGCATCTAAAACTATTTTATCTTTACATATTTCTTCTAAATAAGCACCAACTTTATTTTCTCCATCTTCAGCTGTACTAAAAATTTCATAATAGTCATTATCTTCGTAGTATGATTTAGAATCTTTTAAGAGATTTTTGGTATCCATTTTCTTCACCTTTTTCATAATGTTTTGTTTCTGGATAGATCAAATCCACCATATATTTAGCAATATTTTGTGATTTACCTATTGCAGGTCTAAAATGCATATGCACTCCTGGAACTGTATTTATTTCAATTATTCTATAACTATCATCATTTTGTTCTTGTTCTATCGAATTAGTCATATAATCAATTCCAACATATGGAAGCCCAGGGAATGCTTCTAACACTTTCATTCCTATATCAATCACACTAGAATGAACTCTATCAGTATAATCTTCACATATTCCTCCCATAGCAACATTTGAATTTGGTCTTAAATAAACTTTTTCTCCTAAAGTTGGAATAGTATCCATACTTATACCATTTGCTTTAGTATATTTATACATTTCATCATCAACTAAAATTTCACACAATGCATTTGTTCTTGGATTCATTCTACAATAGTTTTCAATTGCAATTAATTCTTTTATAGAATGTTCGCCATCTCCATATACATGAGCAGGATCTCTATGAAGAACTGCATAATCTCCATTTCTTGTTACAAATACTCTATATTCTTTTGCATTAAAATATTCTTCAATTAACACTTTAGTTTGTGAACCCCTATTTTGAGTTATCTTATCTATTGCTTTTAACAAGTCACTTTCAGAAGTTATATTAGTATAAACATCATAACCATGAGAACCAAAAACAGGTTTTAAAACAACTGGGCAATTAAATACATTAAATGATTTTAAAATATATTCTATATCAGTTATATTAAATACTTCTCCTATAGGAACACTAATTCCATTATTTTGTAATATTTGTTTAGTTATTCCTTTATCTCCAGCAAGTATTGACACGTTATACGGCATTATAGAAGAATCTCTATCATAGATTAATTCATCATGACCATTGAAAGACGCTTTAATTAATTCTAAACTTTCATCCAATACTTCAACACTTATACCTCTTTTTAACATTTCATAAATCAATATTTTTTGATTAGAATGTAAATTTTTATAAATATTTTCCATTTTACCATCTACTTTCGCCTGAATCATGACTTTCACTTGAACTGCTGTATGAAGAATAACTAAGACAAGTAGAATCATTTTTAGGTTTTGATGGTTTTCTTACTAATTTTTTTACACTACCTATAATATCATCTAATTCATCATTAGATTGCTCTAACATTCTTAATTGTTTTTCTTCTTCTGATTCTCTCCTTGCTTCATCTCTTAATCTTTTTAATTCTTCAGTTTTTTGTCTTCTTTGTTCTAAAGCTTGATTGATTCTAGGATTGTTAGATTGAATAGTAGACATTTCTCTTTCTAATTTTTCTATTAGAGAATCAATATCATCTAAATTATTATATCTAGTATTATTTACTTGTCCTCTAGAATCATATCTACTTTCACTATCATTTCTACTTTCACTTGATCTAGATACATATGATGGAGTATATCTGCTTCCTCTGCTTTCACTATTATTTCTACTTTCTGACATTTTATTTTCCTCCTCTTTTTAAAATTAAAACACCATCTTTTTTATCTTGTGAACTTCCTTCTAAAGCACTCTTAAATTCTACTTGTTGGAAGTTAGAAAATATCTCTTTTACTTTTCTTAAATCATCTATTTCTGTTCTAGGATTAGAATTACCTATATCATATAAATAAGCAAAATATATTGTATCTATTCTTTTTTGAAATTCATATAATAAATCTCTATATTTTCTTAATGTATCACAACTATACATTAAACTTAAATAGTCAGATATATTAGATAAAAACATATAATCAAAATTATCTTGAATTCTTAAATCTTTTAAACTTGCATTAATAAATGTAATATTTGCATCTTTTAACTGTTGTTTTAATAAATTATACTTACTTTTTTCTAAATATAAATTTTGCCACAACTTGCTATTAGGATTAAAATATTTTGTATTAAATAAAGAAGAATTTCTTAATTCAATACCACTATTATTGTATTTAGATAATTGTTCTAACCAAAACATTTTACTTTCATCAGACATATCTAAACTTGAGATAATACTATAATCTAAATTCATATTACTTTCAAACAAAAGTAATTTTATAAAATCTTCATAAGATAAATTTTTTAATGCACTAATTTTTAGATCCATATATGGTTTTGTCAATGGATTTATATCAAATGTTGTTATCTCAGTTGCCCCTTGTAATATTGCATTTAATATATGGTCAGTTGAACCAGTTACTGTAATAACTTTTTTACTAGTTAAATCCAAATCTTTCATATATCCAGCAATATTTTCAGAAGTAAAAGGATATATACTATTAAATCTTCCCATAACATTTACCTTTGCTTTTTGTATCTAAAAATCTTACTAAAATTTTATCTCTTTTAATTTCTTCTAAAGATTTATCTCTTAATGATTTAGTTGTAATGCAAGTTTTATCACTTTCTAATACCCAAGGACATGGACTTACATTACCAAAATTATTTATATATATAAACTTATCTCCTGCAGGACATCTACGAGCAAAATTAGGTTGTTTACCAAAATTATAATTAACTATTATTTGCCCATTATATTTTTCTCTTAATTCATCAATTTGAGAGATTAAAACTTCATTTGGTATTGTCTTAACTAATGATTTATCTTGTCCAGCAACTGGTTCCATTATTGAAAAGATTATTTCATCAGCTTCTAAACCTACTGAATCCAAAATTAAACCTTCTAAATCACATTGATTATTTGAATGAATAACTGAACCTATTCTAACTTTATTAACTGATTTCTTTAATGCTTCTAAACCTCTTATTGTTCTATCATAAGTATTGTTTCCTCTTACTGACTCATGTTCTAGTTTATCTCCATCTAAACTAACATGTATCATTTTTAACTTTAATTGATTTAATAATTCTACTTTTTCTGGAGTTATTAATGATGCATTAGTTGATATATCAGTAATTAATCTTTCACTTGCATATTTTAAGATTTCTAAAATATCTTTTCTAATAAATGGCTCTCCACCAGTTATCTTTAAATGTTTGAAATTATGTAAAACTAATTCATCTATAATATGATAACATTCTTCAGTAGTTAATTCTCCATTAATTTTTTGGTTATTACAAGAAAATATACAATAAGAACAACTATAATTACATTGATGTGTAATTTCCCAAATTACTTTACCTTCATTATTAGGTAAAGTAAATTTACATTCCATACTATTCAAAAATTCATTAATCATATTTAGGTCATAACAATTATCAGTATTAATTACTAAAAAGTTACTTGATACATAATTTTCTAAATTATCTATTCTTTGAAATTCAAATCTTTTTAATATATCTTTCTTTGATAAATCACTTTCATTTAATCTTTCTAATCTTGTTTGATCTGATGCTGTAACATATATTATTTTTTCAAATTTATCTTGCAAATTATCATTAAGTATTAATGCCCAATCTACAATTATTGTTTTATTATCAAAACACTCCAAATAATTAAATAAATATTTATACAATACCTCTTTATATCGTTTCATATATTCTTCGTTATTATAAATGTAGTGATTTAAAATTAAAGAGTTTATCTCATCATATCCATTTAATTCAGGAATTACATTTTTCAACTCTAAAATATATGAATCATTTTCATATAAACTTCTTCTAAAAACATCTACATCTACATAAATGTAATCAGGATTTTGTTTTAAAATATCGTGAGATATAGTTGTTTTCCCTGATGACATTCCACCTGTTATTCCTATTAATCTATTCATACCAACACATCCCATACTTTATTGGAGTAAATGCTGCTATTTTAGTATTTCTATCAGTATTCTCATATAATCCCCAATCTATATTATTTGAAACTATATTATAATTCTCTTTTTCTAATTCTTTTATAAGATTATCTATTTCAATAGTTAAATCATTATTTTCTATATTAGGTTTATTGCTATGAATATATTGTGTTTTATTTAAAATATCTTTATTTTCATTATATATTGGTGTTCCAACACGATATGCTAAATAATGAAGTCTTAATTCGTGAGGCATTATTGATAAAATTAATTCTTTTGTTTTTATAATATCTTCTTTAGTTGATGATGGATAATCTAAAATAAAACTTGTTCTAATTCTATAACCAATTTTCTTTGTGTCTTCTATTACTTGTTTTATATAATTAATATCCATCTCTTTATTCATTAATTTTAATAATCTTTCACTTCCTGTTTCAATACCAAAGTGAACCCATCTAAATCCAACCTTATACATATATTCTAAAAGTTCTTTATCATAACACTTTATACTGCATAAAGCACCAAATAAACATTTGATATTTCTTTTCTCTATTTCCTTACAAATCTCTATCATTCGTTGTTTATTTACAGTTGCATTGTCATCTAAAAAGATTATTTTCTTTGTATTATATTTTGTTATTAACGTTTCTATTTCATTAACAACATCAATAACATTTCTCCCATTCCATTTACCAAAATAATATGGTGTAGTACAAAATTTACAAGTACCTACACATCCTCTCGAAGTAATAATAGTTCTTGTATCCATATATTTACTTATATCTAATAAATCTCTATTAACCATTGGTAATTTACTAAAATCATTTATTAATTTTTTCTTTTCAGTAAAATATATATTTTCATTTGTTCTAATAACTAAATTAGGAATACTTTTTAATTTTTCTATATTATCAATATTTTCTATTACATCAGTAATAATTTCATCTGCTATTCCTCTAATAACAACATCTATCCCATTATCTAAAAACTTTTGATAAAAGTGTGTAGATGTTTTTCCAATCATTATAAATTTAGTAGGTTTATTTGTATTATGAATTGTTTCAAATATATTTTGTATTGTTTCAGTAGTATGTAATGGTAATTGATAATCATAGACAAAAACAACTATGTTTTCATCTGATAAATATTCATTGATATTATTATACATTCTATTGACATCCATATCAATTACTTTTACATTATCAATTTTTTCATTTATAATTGTTGCAATTTGTAATACATCTAATGGTTCAGCTAAAATAGACCTATTTGTAAATGGTTTATTTGCTGGATTAACTACTAAAACATTCATAATAACTCCCCCTAAAATTTGCTTTCTATTATAACACAAAATTTATTAAATAGTTATTCTTTTATTAAATTTACCAAAAAAAATACTATGACATAGATTATTGCTGTTAATAGCAAATATATCATAGTATCATTATTAATTTTTCTTAGGTAATTTACTATAATCATATTTATTCATAATTGGATTTAATAACTCTTGTGCTTTATTTAATTCTTCAACTGCTTGTTCTAAGGTGTATTCACTTTTACCTTCTTTAAGTAATGTCAAATGCTCTACTACCTTAAATATGATAAATCCAGCCTCTCTTACTTTTTCTCTTTTAGTAAAATCAAATTATAAGAAATCTGTTTCTAATTCTTTATATTGTTCAATTAAGTTCTTTAAATCTTTACTAGATTTATTTGCATATTTTCCTTTAGAAAAATAAAAAAGCATTTTGTCATTTTTTTACTATAGATTACATTTTGATTTTATCATTTTTTTAAACATATGTCCATTTTACATATTGAAATAAATCTTTATAAATAAAAAATACCATGTTATTGGTATCTAGATAAATCCAAAATAGTTAAAAATTCCTTATAAACAAAAGTACTCCCCTCTCTCGAGGGGAATTTCAGGGGGTTTCTATATACTCATTAAGAATCATGAGTATATATTGCATAACAACATGTGCTATGCTGTAATAAGCATATTATGAAAATCATATTTTGTCAATTAGTAATGTTAATTTCTTTTAAAATTTTACAAAATATTTCATTACTCAAATATTCTTTATTTTTAATATATTCTAAACTATCTTTTTTAGCGGCTAGTAAGATATTATAATCTCTTTTTAAATTTGCTATTTTGAAAGTCATATCACCACTTTGTTTACTACCAAACAAATCTCCTTCACCTCTAAATTCAAAGTCTTTTTCACTAATATAGAAACCATCATTACTTTCTTCTAGTACTTTTAATCTAGCAATTTCTTTATTACAAATTAAATAACAATAACTTTGTAAATCACTACGACCTACACGACCTCTTAATTGATGAAGCGTTGCTAGACCAAATCTTTCAGCATTAAAGATAATCATCATGGTTGCCATTGGTACATCGACACCTACTTCAATAACTGTAGTAGAAATTAAAATTTTTGTATTACCATTTTTAAAATCGTACATTACTTTATCTTTTTCAGTTTTCTTTAGCTTACCATGTAGTACACCTATTGGTACTTTACCATGAAAAGCTAAATTAAATTTTTCTTCTAATAAATAAACGTCTTTTAAATCATTTTCTTCCATTTCATTAATCATGGGCGAGACTACATAAACTTGATGACTTGCTTTTATTTCTTCTAAAACTTTTAACAAAACTTCTTTTAATGCACTTTCTTTATATATTTTAGTTATTATTTCTTTACGACCAACTGGTTTTTCTTTAATTAGACTACACGTAATATCACCATATATTGTTAGGGCATAAGTTCTTGGTATTGGTGTAGCACTCATAAATAGCATATCAACATTTTCTTTTTTAGAGCCTAAAAATTCTCTTTGATTAACACCAAAACGATGTTGTTCATCAGTTATAACTAGTCCTAAAGATGGAAAGACTAAATTTTCATTTAAGATAGCGTGCGTCCCTATTAAAACAGATATTTCACCATTATTAACTCTTTTTATAACACTTGTCTTTTCTTTTCTAGTCATATTACCAATTAAGAGTTCAACTGTAATATTATACTTTTTAAATAATTTAGTAATAGATTGGTAATGTTGGATAGCAAGTATTTCTGTTGGTACTAAAAAGGCACTTGCAAAACCTGCTAAGTAAGAAGCATAAATAAGGGTTGTCGCGACAATTGTTTTACCTGAACCAACATCACCAATTAAAAGGCGATTCATTCTTTTAGGTGACTCTAAATCTTTTAGGGAATCATTTATTACAGATAATTGATCACTAGTTAAAGTAAATGGTAAATCATTAATAAAGTCTTTTATCTTTGCATTATCAATATGTTTTGGAAGACCATGTTCTTTTTCTTTTAAACTTTTTAGGTAAGCAACCTTAAACATAAAAATAAATAATTCATCATATATTAGTTTTCTTTTAGCAATAGTAATATCTTCACTAGAACCAGGATTATGTATTTTTTCTAAGGCAGATGCTCTAGTAATTAAATTGTATTTGTTATTATATTTACTAGGAATTATTTCTTTAATAGGAATCACCTGTAAAGCACTTTTTATTTCTTTATTTAAAGTGGTATTGTTTAAACCATTTATTTTGTGGTAAATAGGGACTATCGCTTCTTTTTCTACTTTACTTAAGAAAATATTAGATGCTGTAAAACTATTTAAACGATTGTTATATTTACCTATTATGGTTATTTCTTTTCCTACTATTAAATTTCTTTTTAAGTAAGCCCGATTAAATATAGAAACATTAATTATTTTACCAAAAGTTGTTGCTTTAAATCTTAATACATTAAAGTTTTTCTTTATATATGAAATAGTACCCGTTGTAACTACAGTAACATTAATGGTTAAAGTGGTATTTTCATCTGTATTATCTAAAACACTTGGCATTATTAATTCATAACGATAAGGATAGAATTCAATTAATTCTTCCGGTGATGTAATACCATATTCATTTAATGCTTTAATTGTTTTAGGTCCTAATCCTTTAATTACTTGTAAATCCATGATTACCTCCGTTTTTATTTTAGCAAAAAATAGTTTTATAAGCAAAAAAAATTGGAAGAGCTAACTCTTCCATAAAAGAATAAAAAGGGGTTGACTAGTGTGATACTAGCACCAATTCGCCTTCTCAAGTGAATTGGTAGTTACTATACTAACCGAAAGAGTATAGTTTGTCAATTGTTTTTTTATCTTTTTTCTAGAAATTTTTTTAAGACTTATTTTAGACATTGCCAGCAAAGGCATTAATGATTAGTTTTTCAAATATTGTGCCCTCAATTATGTCATAGAATTTTTGATAAGCATCTTCTATTTCTGTTACGCTTAAAGAATCAATTGTAGAAACATTACTAATATTTTCTTTTTTTAGTTCTTCGTTAGACACTTTTAAGGTAACATGAATATTATAAGTATTATCTTCATAAGGAATGACTAGATCAATTTTATTTTCATTGTCAGCAAGAGTTGTAAGATTCATTTCATAAGTAACATTAGTGTCTTCATCAGTATATTTTACATTTACAACATTATCTTTCGTAGTCATGACTAGATTTGGCATTGTAAATGTATAAGTATTATCATTAAAAGTAATATTAATAAAACTATCTGTTGTACTTTTTATATCAAGTTCTTTGAAACTATTATTAATCCCTTTAGTATAAAGAGAAATCGTGGCATCTTCACTGTCATAATCATCTATTTGGTCTTTGATACTATCTAATAATTCGCTTTTACTATTACCAGTTAAATTACTTAAACTTTCTTCGTAATTCGAATTATTTTCAATATAGTTCTTCATATTATTTAATAGAAGAATTTGATTTTCTTTATTAAAGTTGTAGGTTATAAGATTTAATTTTTCATCATGTACTTTAGTACTTTCTTTTTTAACATCTTCTTTTTTAATGCTATTTAGTATTACTTCTTTAGTACCATCTATAACAGTATTTATATCATCTTTTGTAAAACTTACACTTGATACATTCATCATTTCGTCAAGTTCATTTGTTCCTAAGTCAATAGTTCTACTTAGAATACTAGGTACTTTAGCATATAAGTGATTGTTTTGCATAATTAAGCTACCTGATAAGAAGTTTTTACTTTCTTTTAATAAGTCTAACTTTAAATTTAGTAACTTAGATTTAGGAGATAAACCCATGTTAAAGAGAAGGCTATAATCTTTTAATTCTTCATAATCATCTAAGGAAGCATTAGTATCAAATGATAGACTACCATTTACTAAAATATCATTATCAGTATTATCTAGATTATTAAGAACCTTATCATTTATTACCTTTTTACCTTCATCAAATACAGCATTAATATAATCAGTAAGGATAGCATCAGGACTTTTATAGAACTTTTTGTAACCAAAATAGCCACCAACTAAAACAATTAATAAGACTACTACACTTATAATAACAATTTTTTTCTTTTGCATAAAACACACTACTTTCTATATAAATATTTTAGCATATATTTTAGAAAAGTGAATAAAAAAAAAGAAGTGAAATTCACTTCTATACACATTCAACGTATGTATCTGATAAACAACGAATGCAACATACACAGCCTAAATCAATAGTGAAAAATGAATTAGTTGCTACATATGGGTTTAAGCTTGTCGTATCAGGATTATCCTCTAAAACACGACAAGTACAACAATTTTTGTCTACTTTTTCCACACGGAATACTTGTGAGGTAGTCCCACCTGTAACTGGGTCTTTGCTAGTTGGCATGCTAAGTGCTACACCATTAGAACCACAAGTGTAAAGCTCGATTGGTCTTGTATTACAAATTAAGCAGTTAGGTCCACCACCCAAGACAGGTCTATCGCATGAATCCAAACAACTATCTGGACAAGCGTTTTGTTGAAGAACTAAGATAACATTTAAAATTTCATTGATGCAACTTGAAGATGTACTATTACTGTTCATACCTATTCCCCTTTCCTATATTCTCATTATTAATTTATGTGAAATTTTAAAATTAGTGCAAATTTATCTATTTTATAGTATAATTTTTATGAGGTAGATAAATATGGAACGAATTTTTGTTTATTTAATTATTATTGTTGTTTTACTTTTTATTTCGTTAATTGTAATGAAATTAATGAGAAAAGACTTTAATTTGGAGGCCAATAAGCTTTTAGTTTGTCTTGGTGGCAAGGAAAACATTATTAATGCCGAGTGTAACATGTCTCGGTTTAAAGTAATCCTTAAGGATATGAGTTTAGTTGACAAAGATGGTATTACTAAGATGGGGGCTAAAGGGATAGTTGAAATTGATAATCAGTTGAAAATTATTTTCGGCAGTGATGCTAAACAACTTAAAAAGTATATTGACCAATTGTTATAAATATGAGTAAATGCTCATATTTTTTTAGTATGGGTAATAATAGTTGTATGAATAATTACCATAAGGGCCACCCATATATGGAGGCATTGTCATACCGTAGTTTGGAGCAACGTTGTAAATTGGTCTTGGTCTAGTTAACCCAATCGCGGCTCCACCTGTTAAAGCACCTACTAAAAAAGGAAAAACAAATTGACGATCTCCATTCATACTATTGTAATTATATGGTTTATAATATGTATACATAAACATTCTCCTCTCGTTAGTAAGATATGTTTATTAAATATTTCTAGATAAGAAAAAAGCCTAGTTTTTTTGACTTTTCTTTCTAGGCTTTTTAGCTTTACTTTTTGAAGCAGTTTTTTTTGTTTTAGATGGAGTTTCTTCAGATTCTTCTAGTGAGTTTAAGACAGTACTTGCAAGTTTAGTTGTGTTTTTCTTAACCTCTTTTATAGCGTCATTTAACATGTTTGCATCTGTATTATTGGCAACACTTATTAACTCATCACATTTTTGATTTATTAACTCTGTTTTTTCTTTTACTATATCCGTTTTTTTGGCAGTATCTAAATCTGTTAAGTCACTTTCTATTTCGGCTAATTTATTTATAAGAGCAGCTTTGGTACTTTCAATGTCAATATCTTTTATAGTATTTATTAGTTTATCAAAAGACTTTCTAAGTTCTAATCTAGTGTTTTCACCTTTATCAGGGGCAACCAATATGCCTAGGCCTATGCCTACTAAAACACCACTTAAAAAACGGCCAAATTTATTTTGACTCATTTTTTTTCACCTTTTTTACTGTAGCATTCTCTACTTTCTCTACTTTCTCTTTTTCTTTTTTTGATTTAAAGATACTAGCAATTAAAGTAGTTAAACCTTCAACAACTTTATCAGTTATTAAAACAATTCTATCAGTTGCTCCATCAATTATGTTAAAAACACCATCTAATGATCTAATCTTATCGTTAACATTATCAACTACTTTTTCAACCTTGTCTAATGTTATTAGGCATTTAATAGCTAATACTATGCCAATTAGTAAAACGATTATTAATAAAACATAGATAATTATTGGTAAAAATTCTAGTAAAAAATTCATATTATTTTTCCTCTTTTCTATCTTCGTACATTGAATCAATTAAATCAAATAAATCATTTTCCAATGTATCATTTTCTAAGTCTGCACCTTTTTTTGGTTCTTCTTTTATTTCTAGTTCTTCAGGTATAATTTCTTTTACCTCTTCTTTAGTCTCTGGAACATCGATGGTTTGGAAAGAGACATCTTCTAATAATTCATCAACACTTTTTTCTTCCTTAGTTTCTGGTATGTAAGGCACTTCTATTTTTCTTGTTTCAGATAGTGTTTTTTCGATATCTTCCTCTAGGGTTCCAAAGGCTTTTTTTCGAACATCATCAACATCAATTGTTCTTTTTTCTTCTTTAACAACTACGACATCTTCTTTTTTATAATTTTTGTCTAGAACACCATAAACTGGTGATATTACTGGTGATGGTTGAAATTTTTTGGTATTAGGACCAGATGGTTTTTTTATATCGTAGGCACGGCCTTTTATCTCAGGTGTTCTTTCTTTAACATCTCTTTTTATCTTTGGCTTTTCATAATCAAAAAGGTTGATTCCCATGCTCTTTTTTTCTTCTGGAGCTTCTTTTTTAGGGGATTTCATACTTTCAAATTCTTGATCATCAAAGATAGGAAAGTCAAATGTTTTTTCAGATGAAAAGAGGTCTCTATCACTTACAATTGGTGTATCATCTTTTATTTCACTTTCATAAACATTTCTTTTACGTTCTAAAGGTTTTTTTGCCTCTTGTTCAACTTTCTTTTTTGGTTCTTCAATTGGAACCTCTATTTCTTCTTCTTCAAACAAAACGTTTTTTAATTTATTTAATAAACCCATATGTTTCCCTACTTTCTTATCTACGAATAAAATCTGGATCTACTTTATCGCTATCATCTTCGTAAGTTCCGTATTCTTCTACAATTTCCAGATATTCGGATTCTGTATCAGCTGGTGCAAAAATGTTATGTTCAACTTCATTAGTTTTTAGGACATCTTCCCCCATCAGACTAGTTAACACAGTGTCTTGATACGTTATAGAAGATAATATGCTCATGGCATAGGCAATTGTTTCTTTGGTAGCCTCTTTATCTACTATCACTTCTATTTTAGCATAATTATACATGATTTCAATAAAATATTTGTCGTTTTCAGTATTTTTTATTTCAATGTAACCAAATTTTTTATCTTTTAATATATTTTTACTATAGACTGCGGTTTCGGACTCAGTATATGAAGAAGGTATTTTATTGTAATAACTAACATAGTCAACATATAGGTAATAAATATTTTCACCATGAGATATTATTTCGTTAGACCCTTCATAACTAAGAAGACGCATACCTTTTGGTAAGTAATATTTATACCCCACCCGATTTATATTAGTGGTATTTACTAAGGTGTTAGTTGTATTGGTTAAAATCTCATCATAACTATTACTTTCAATAGTTGTACAGCCAGTTGTTAATAATATTATTATAAATATACTAATTATTTTCTTTTTCATAAGCTCTCCTATTGCTTAATAAGTATAGCAAATTTTAGATAAAAAGTAAAACGGATTTAACGTCTTTTAATGGCTTCTAAATAATTAATTTTAAAACCAAGATTGCTAAATTTTTCTTCGTATTCAGTTTTAATATTAAAAATACTCTGACTGGCAAGATCAAGTGTTACTTTTTCAAAGTAATAACCATATTTACTTAGACTTTCAAGACTATACGCAAATAAAATTATGTTGTCAGTTTTTTCTATTATATGGGGGTCCCCAGCAAATATTTGGTCATATATTTCCAGGAAAGACTTTGAGGTTAATCTTCGTTCACTATGGCGATTTTTGGGCCATGGATCTGAAAAATTTAAGTATATTGTGGCAATTTCTTTAGCAAAAACTTGATTTAGTTCTTTAGCATCACAACAAATGAATCTAATGTTATTTAATTCAATATTAGTCATTTTTTCAATTGCTCTTACTAGGACACTTTCTTCTTTTTCGACACCAATAAAATTGATATCGGGATAAGTTTTAGCCATTTCTATTAGGAATGTTCCCTTACCCATGCCTATTTCTAAGTGAATGGGGTTTTTGTTTTGAAATAGTTCTTCATAATGACCACGATATTTATCTTTATCCTTAATGTAGTAAGGACTTTTTTCTAATGTTTCTTTAGCATTTTTAACTTTTCTTAAGCGCATGTTATCACTTTCTTTCTATTTTTACATATATTTATTTTAGAGGAGGTACAAAATGAAAAAGGATCGTAATTCGTTTTTTGGAAGTACAAATTTTAATATGAATGCTAGTGGAATGGACAATATGTTACCATATATGCAACAAATGATGCCTAATACAGCGATGCCTAATATAAACGCTCTATCATCTAGTTTTTATGCGGCTAATAATATACCTGGACAGATGCCTAGTAATATGGGTATGAACAGTGTTAATAGTAGTTCACTAGATGAGATAGAGGCAAGAATCTCTAAATTAGAACGCGCGATTAATAGGTTAGATGCTAGGTTAAATAAATTGGAAGGTTCTTCATTTTATACAAAAGATACATATGATACGGATGGGAATATGTATATGGTTTAAGGGGTGTTATCCCTTTTTTTTATGTAATTTTTAATATTTTCACTACTCATAGCATTTAGGTTCAAGTCAGAGAATATGCGGGCTTTATATAAAGGGTATGCTGCACAACCAATCATAGCAGCATTATCGGTACAATATAAGATGTTAGGTACGTGAAATGTTACACCATATTTAGCACATGTTTTTTGCATTTCATTTCTTAAGTATTTATTAGCAGAGACGCCACCAGCTAATATCATGTTTTTTATTTTGGTATTTTCTAGAGCAAGACTTACTTTTCTTGTTAATTCATCAACGGCTACGGTTTGAAATGAACAAGCTAAGTCTTCTTTTCTGATAGGGTTATTTCTTTGTGTTTCATTATGAACTAAATTTATAATATAGCTTTTTAGGCCACTGTAACTAAAATTATAGGTGTCATCTTGCATGGGCTTTGGTAAGGAATAGGTATCATGTCCTTTTTGGGCGGCTGCTTCAATATTTGGCCCACCAGGATACTTCATTCCTAGTATTCTCGCTACTTTATCGAAGACCTCGCCTATTGAATCATCAATGGTACTTCCTAGAACTTCCATTTCTTTTTCATTTTTAAGAACTAATAAATCGGTATGACCCCCACTTACAATAAGAGCAAGAGTTGGGTATGTTATATCATGTTCGATATTATTCGCGTATATATGGCCAAGTGTATGATTAACGGCTATTAATGGTTTATTATAAACATAGGCAAGAGTTTTAGCACATTCAACGCCTACTAAAAGACTGCCTAAAAGGCCCGGTGCATAAGTTACGGCTATAGCATTTATATCCTCCATAGTAACGTGTGATTTTTTTAACGTTTCATCTAAAACCATCGTTATGTTTTCGGTATGCATACGACTAGCTATCTCGGGTACTACGCCACCAAAATTAGCATGAGTATCCATTTGGGTTAAGATAGTAAGAGACTCAATATCCTTACCATTTTTGACAATAGCCATGGAAGTTTCATCACAAGAGGATTCAATTGCTAAAATATATACATCATTCATTTTCTACTTTCCTTTCCATAATATACGCATCACAATCAGGGTAATAATTTTTACGAGAGCGTATTATGTTAAAACCAAATTTTTTATATAGGTCAATGGCATTTTGATTATCTTCACGAACTTCTAAAAATATAGGTGTATTAACTTTAGTATTGGTAATTAACATATCTAAAAGATTAGTGGCAACATGTTTTTGACGAAATTTTCTTAAGACAAACAAGTCATCAATATTTACTTCGCCCGCTAATTCTTGATAAATAAGAAAACCTATAATTTTATGATTTTCTTCATAGACTAAAATATGAAAGTATTCTTTTTCGTGTAATTGTTCTAAATTATAGGTATTTACGAAATTCGGATGCAACATTGTACCTAACTGATAAATTTCTGAATAATCTAAGGGGTTTGCTTCTCTTATCATTTTAGAGCCTCTATTTTTTTGACATAAAAAGGATTTACAGCATGAGGGTTTTCTGGTTCTTTATTAAAATATTTCTGGATTATATAATCATCGTTTATTTCTTCTTTTAATTCATGCCAATTTTTAGTGTCGTTGTTTGTTAAAAATTCATTTTTAGTTAAGTAACGATAGTTAGAATAGTTGGTATCATTTAAATCAGCAGCATAGTAGCCATTTTTTTCTTTAATAAAGTAGGTACCATTTGGTAAATTTTCTTTACTATAAAGTTCTAGGCTAGTAATTGAACATATTTTGATATTTAGAGCATAGGCCATAGTTTTGGAAATCGTAACGCCTAGTCTTTCGCCCGTAAATGAACCTGGGCCATTAACAACTATAATTTTATTAATTTCGTTTGGTGTTAATGCGTTTCTTTCTAGTAGTTCTTTTAGGGCTGGCATAGTTATTTCGCTGTGACTTTGGTTTTCACTATTTACAATAAAATCAAGTAATTGTTCTTCTTTATATAGTCTTAAATTTATTTCGTTACCATGGGTATCTATTAATAAAGTTATCATTTTAAACACACTCCCTTTATTACGTTTGTAGTATAACTATTAATCATGTTTTTGTCAAATAAAAAGCCCTAAATTATAGGACTGAATCACATAAATCTTCATAATCTTTACCATATGGTTTAAAGATTAATACGCGCGTATTTTCACTTGTTACTTTAAAATCTATTTCAAGTCTTTCATCTGGTAGCTCATCTTTAATTAAGTCAGCCCATTCAATGATTGTTACACCGCCTTTATAAAAGTAGTCAGTAAGACCTATGTTTTCTTTATTATCTTCTAAGCGATAAACATCCATATGGTATAAAGGAAGTTCGCCATTAAGGTATTCTTTTACTATATTAAAAGTTGGTGATGTTATTGTTTCATCAATTCCTAAGGCACCAGCGAATCCTTTAACGAAAACCGTTTTGCCACTGCCAAGTTCACCATTTAAACAAATGACCATATTGGGAAATTTTTCACTTTCTAAATTTTGCGCTATTAAAAGCGTATCTTTTTCATCTTTTGATGTGTATTTATAATTCATAATGTATCACCTATTATGATTTTAATATAGTAAATATTTTTTTGCAATAACTATAACTTCATTTGACAAAAAATTAATAAAAAAAGACTTTAGTTTAAATAAAGTCATATGTTTGCTTTGCTTAAATCTTCAGATGTGGCATAAAAAGACTAAAAACAATATATTATTTGTTTAAGAAGAGTTGTGAAGCCAATTTACTTGACTTTATGAAAGTGTCTTCTTATGCGTGTAAATATTGGCAAACTTATTATACCTTATTACACTTAAAATATAGGTTTTTATGACATTAATTAGGTATTGTAGTAAGTAGTAATAGAATGATCATTTTAAATGATTTTGAGGTAATCAATTTTATTAAATTGAGAAAACAGTATTTCCTAATTATCAGACATAAATTCACCTGATTTTTTTAAGCAAACAGTTGCACTGCCCAAAAGAAATAATTCATCATTTCTCTTGAGGTGCTTTTTAATTATATGTTATTTCACATAAAAAATCAAGTGGTTTTTGCATTTAATTTTCATAATAATTTTTAAGCATAAAAAAACCTTCTAAAATAAAGGCTTAGAAGGTATATTAACACATAAAAAAATTGGCAACTTCCTATTTTCG
>JABLTO010011129.1_pt1 | contig 41786 bp, 36 predicted proteins | sample 7160091 | NCBI WGS metagenome assembly JABLTO01 (sample SAMN14651225, study PRJNA627086) | human gut metagenome | isolation source: feces | host: Homo sapiens
TACTTTGCGGATTTTGCCGCCCGGAGGCCCGCCGCAGCGGGTCAGTTCCGGCCCGTTTCCCGGGGCGGAACCTCATGTTTTTTGCGAGAGGCAAACCCGTAAAACTCAAAAAAGTAGCATTCAGCCACTTTTTTGACACTCTGAGGAGCCGGAAAATTCCGGCTCCCTTTGCTTTAAGGCAGCTTATGCCTTCTGCTTTTCGGGGAAGTGCTCCGCGCTGTACTCCTTGGCCAGCTTGATGACCACGGGGGACAGAAGCAGCAGGCCAATCAGGTTGGGGATAGCCATGCAGGCGTTAAGGGTATCGGAAATGTCCCATGCAAGGCTCAGATCCATGACAGCGCCCATGACTACTACGATGCAGAAGAGGATCTGATAGGGCTTTATGACCTTGGAGCCAAACAGATACTCCGCGCAGCGGGTGCCGTAAAGACCCCAGCTCAGTATGGTAGAGCCTGCGAAGAGGGAGAGGCCTATGGCGACGACCACGGAGGCATACTTGCCGTAGGTCATGGCGAAGGCCGCGTTGGTCAGCTCCACACCGGCGGGCTGGCCGTACTCGATGGGAGTGCCGCTCATAAGTATGACCAGAGAGGTCATGGTGCAGATAACGGTGGTGTCGGCAAATACCTCGAAGATGCCGTAGAGACCCTGCTGTATGGGGCCCGGTGTCTCCGCAGCGGCGTGGGCCATAGGTGCGGAGCCAAGGCCGGCCTCGTTGGAGAATACGCCGCGGGATACGCCGCGCTTCATGGCCTCGATGATGCCGATGCCCAGCGCGCCGCCCACTATCGCAGAGGGGTTAAACGCGCCCACCACGATCTGACGGATGATTTCGGGGAAGTTGCCGATGTGGATAAAGATAAGCACGAGGGAGGATACGATGTAGATCATTGCCATTACGGGGACCAGCTTCTCGGTGACCTCGCCTATGCGCTTGATGCCGCCGATGTAGGTAACGAAGCATACGATAGCCATTATGATACCGGCTATCAGAGCGATGGTGCCTTCCTTACCGACGGTAGCGGGAGCAATGGTGGTAACAGCGGAAGTGACAGAGGAAGCGATGGAGTTCATCTGGGAGATGTTGCCGATGCCGAAGGCGCAAATGCCGCCCAGCACAGCGAACACGCCGCCCAGCCATGCCCACTTCTTGCCAAGGCCGTTCCTGATGTAGTACATGGGGCCGCCTACCCAGTCGCCCTTATCGTTCTTTTCACGATACTTGGTGGCGAGGGTGACCTCGGAGAACTTGGTTGCCATGCCCAAGAGAGCGGAAATTTCCATCCAGAACACCGCGCCGGGGCCGCCGAGGGCGATAGCGCCGGTAACGCCTACGATGTTACCTGTGCCTACCGTTGCGGCGAGGGCCGTGGTGACCGCCTGCATAGGAGTTATGGCGCCCTTCTGGGCTTCTACCCTCTGGCTTTTGTCGAGCACCTTTCCGATGGTATTCTTCATTGCATAGCCGAAGTGCCTGAACTGGAAGAAGTTCAGCTTGACGGTCATGTAGATGCCGGTGCCGACGATGAGGATCAGCATGGGGATGCCCCACACAATACCGTTCACGGTACTGTTGATGGCCATAATTTTGTCCATTAAAGTCACAGATGATACCTCCAATTATAAAAGATTCTCCCAAGCGTTTAATGACAGGTTTTGCAAGATAGGAAAGAACGTATTTCGCTTGGTTGAGATAATTATAATCACTTCCCCTCTGATTGCACAATATATGTCAGCTTTTCTGAACACGTTCTTAACGGCTGTAGCTGTATCCTTTACGGGTTGTGTATCTCGAGGGCCGGAATCGTTAAAAATTCCCCATTTATTGATATTTTTCCACCAAATTGATGGCCTTTGCGGCGCTTTTATCCTTCGCCCCAGCTATAATTCTTCTTCAATTCTGCTTTAATCCTTTATACAAAATATACTCCCTTGAATGCATTTCAGAACCCGCGTTTTTTAGTTTAAAATATATCAAATATTGTATTTCCTGCATCACCGTATACACTTATACAATAAAAACGGCAAATCAGCACAGCAGGCGGGTCTAAGCTCGGATTATCGTCCCCGCCGACCTGCGGCACAGTTGTAAAATCAGAGGCGGTGTGTTATAAATATTATATCAGTGCCTATCAGGTTATTTAGACAAATACAAAAAACGAATCGATCGGAGAGAAAAGCAATGAGTGACATTAACGGAAAATCCAGACCCGCAGAAGAAAACGATTTCTGCAGGATCGAGATCACCATCGACCGCACGACGGGCAAAAGAACAATAAACATCAGCACCGAAGAGGATATTACGGATTTCGACATCGAGGACACCGAGGGCTGGAGCTTTGAACAGCTTGATGCAAAGTACGATGAGCTTCAAGCCGCTCTCGAGGAGCTGGAGGACGATCCGCCCTCCGACGAGGAAGCCATTGATGCCTGGGACGAAAGGTGCGACAGGATCCGTGACCTTATGGACGAGCTCGAAGATAAGATGGATGAAATGTAAACTGACCGCAAAAGACCGGCACCCATGGATAGTGGGTGCCGGTCTTTATTATCCTGTCAAGCAGTTTTCACCGCTCTTCTGTGCGGTTTAGTACATGCCGCCCATGCCGCCCATGTCTCCGCCGGGAGCGGGTGCCGCGGGAGGAGTGGGAATATCGCATACCAGGCTCTCGGTAGTGAGCACCATGGCGGCGATGGAGGCCGCGTTCTGGAGCGCGCTGCGGGTCACCTTGGTAGGATCGATGATGCCCTTATCCTCCATTACGCAGTATTCGTCGTTGCGCGCGTCGTAGCCGTAGCCGGTCTTGCCGGAGCGCTTGATGTTCTCGACTATCACGGAGCCCTCAAGGCCCGCGTTCGCGGCGATCTGACGTACAGGCTCCTCCAGAGCGCGGACGACGATCTTCACGCCGGTACGCTTGTCGCCTTCGTACTCGCCTTCAAGCTTCTTTACCTTGTCGATGACGTTCACAAGAGCTACGCCGCCGCCGGGGACGATGCCCTCCTCGACCGCCGCACGGGTGGCGTTCAGGGCGTCCTCTATGCGGAGCTTTATTTCCTTCATCTCAACCTCGGTAGCCGCGCCTACCGCGATGACGGCAACGCCGCCAGCCAGCTTTGCAAGGCGCTCCTGCAGCTTTTCCTTATCGTAATCGGAGGTGGTCTCCTCTATCTGAGCCTTGATGGAGCTTATGCGGGCGCGTATCTCGGAGGGATCGCCTGCGCCCTCGACGATGGTGGTGTTCTCCTTATCGACCTTGACCTGACGTGCGCGGCCCAGCATATCAACGGTGGCCTCCTTGAGAGTCATACCCAGCTCCTCGCTGATGACCTGACCGCCGGTGAGTATGGCGATATCCTGCAGCATTGCCTTGCGCCTGTCACCAAAGCCGGGGGCCTTTACGGCTACGCAGGTGAAGGTGCCGCGGAGCTTATTGACTACCAGAGTAGCCAGCGCTTCGCCCTCTACGTCCTCCGCGATGATGAGCAGCTTTGCGCCCTGCTGAACAACGCTCTCGAGAACCGGCAGTATATCCTGAATGTTGGATATCTTCTTATCGGTAATGAGGATATAGGGGTTGTCGAGTATGGCTTCCATCTTGTCGGTATCAGTTACCATATATGCGGAAGCATAGCCCCGGTCAAACTGCATGCCTTCTACGATGTTCAGCTCGGTTTTCATGGTCTTGGACTCTTCAACGGTGATTACGCCGTCGTTGCCCACCTTTTCCATAGCTTCGCTGATCAGCGCGCCAACCTTTTCATCGCCCGCGGAAATGGAGGCGACCTGAGCGATAGCCTGCTTGGAGCCTACGGGCTTGGATATTTCCTTGAGCGCGTTTACGGCCTCATCGACCGCCGCCTCGATGCCCTTCTTTACCTCCATGGGGTTTGCGCCCGCGGCTACGTTCTTCATGCCCTCGCGAATTATCGCCTGGGCAAGGAGGGTAGCGGTGGTGGTGCCATCGCCCGCAACGTCGTTGGTCTTAATGGAAACTTCCTTTACGAGCTGTGCGCCCATATTCTCGAAGGGATCCTCCAGCTCGATCTCCTTGGCGATAGTCACGCCGTCGTTGGTGATGAGGGGGGCGCCGTACTTCTTGTCGAGCACTACATTACGGCCTTTGGGGCCGAGGGTTATCTTGACGGTATCGGCAAGGGCGTTCATTCCGGCTTCCAGAGCCCTGCGTGCCTCTTCTCCGTATTTAAGCTGCTTTGCCATAGTGTTTTTCTCCTTTTACTCTGAATTTGATATTATTCAACAACTGCAAGTATGTCGTTCTGGCGTACTATCTTATATTCCTCGCCGTCCAGCTTTACCTCGGTGCCGGCATAGTTGGAGATGACGACCTTATCGCCTACCTCAACATACATGGTCACTTTCTTGCCGTCCACTACGCCGCCGGGGCCTACCGCCACGACCTCTGATACGACGGGCTTTTCCTTTGCGCTGCCGGTAAGAATGATGCCGCTCTTGGTGGTCTCTTCCGCCTCGGTGCTCTTCAGTACCACGCGGTCAAGTAAGGGTTTGAGTTTCATAATTATAATTGCCTCCTATATGATGTTATGTTGTGCTTCTTTTCTTGTTGTTAGCACTCATTGTCGTTGAGTGCTAACCGACATTCCATAATATAATACATGCCGGATCGTATTTCAATAGTATCCCACTCTTTTTCACATTTAATCCTCATTTTGTTTTTTTGCCTTTCCCGGCTCCCTTACTGATGATATACTTATCTAAATAATCACGGGGAGAGCGGTATATGGCTGAATGGACAAAATGGGATAAGCGCTTCATGGAGCTTGCGGCCACCATAGGCACATGGTCCAGCTGCTATCAGGAGAACCGCCACATAGGCGCTGTCATAGTCAGGAACAAACGAATCATCACCACCGGCTACAACGGCGCGCCCGCCGGGATAAAAAGCTGCTTCGAAAAGGGCGAATGCATGAGGCGCCGCTTAGGCATACCCTCCGGCACGCGGCATGAGCTGTGCTACGCCATACACGCCGAGCAAAACGCCATAATACAGGCTGCGAAGCTGGGTATATCAATAGAAGGGGCAACCATGTACTGCACCCACCAGCCCTGCGTCATCTGTGCCAAGATGATAGTAAACAGCGGCATATCAAGGGTGGTATACGGAGAGGGCTACCCCGACGAGTTCTCTTTGGAAATATTCAAAGAGGCGGGGGTGGAGTTGGTGAAATTCGACCAATAATATTTCAGGTAGTAAAGGCCAGCGGAAACGCCGGCTTTTTTTATTTGTTTTATTTGCCCGTATTGACAAGCGGGGCGGTATATCGTACCATATATTTGTCCCGTGTGAGACAAAATTATCCGTTGGAGCTGACCATGACCGATATTAAAATTAGTGCCGACGACCTCAAGGCCATATGCAGCTGTCCGCTGTTTAACGGAATGGACGATGGGGAGCTTGCGAAGCTGCTCTCGTTTGAGGGCTGCTCCATATGCGACTTTCCCACCGGCATGATGCTGCCCGGCGACTATATGCTCGTTGTGCTTTCCGGCAGCGTCACAATAGAAAAGCTGGCCTCCGACGGCAGATATCTGCTCATGCGCGATGCAAGGCCTTCCGAGGCCCTGAACGTATCCCGGGCCTTTTCGCCCGATGAGGACATAAGCAGGCTCACCGCCGGAAAGGGCTGCCGGGTGCTGTTTATGGAGGGCGGCTTCGTTTCGGAGGCATTGAGGCGGGGAGGCAGCTTTGCAGTCAACTTTGCGGAATTCCTGGTGGGCCGGGTGCTGTTCCTCAATAAAAAAATAGCCTCCCTCGCCGGGTATTCCGCCAGCAGCAGGCTGACGATGTATATTGAGGACAACGCCTCTATGCGGGACGGCGTGATGCAGCTAAGGCTCCCCTGTAGCCTTACCGACTTCGCGGAGATGCTTGGCGTAGGCCGCGCCTCCCTTTACAGGACGCTGGATGCCATGGAAGCGGAAGGAAAAATCACCCGCCACGGACGAAATATCATAATAAATAAATAAGTATAAAAACAAATTTATACATACTTAAAACCATCAAAAAGGAGAAACACTTATGAAAAAGCTCACCGCACTGATGATGTCCCTGCTCATGCTGCTGCTCTGCGCCGCCTGCGCCCCAAAGGAGCAGCTCACAGTAAACGTTGCCGCAATGAAGGGCCCCACCGGCATAGGCATGGCCCAGCTCAGTTCCCTTGCGGAGGAGGGCAAGACCGAGTACAATTATTCCATAACCTACGCGGGCAGCCCCGATGAAGTCACAGGCGGCCTGATATCCGGCGAGCTGGACATAGCCGCCGTGCCCGTGAATCTGGGCGCAGTACTCTTCAACAAAACTGATGGTCAGATACTCACCGCGGCCGTCAATACCCTGGGCGTGCTGTACGTAGTGGAAAATGGTAACAGCGTACAATCCATAGCCGATCTCGCAGGCAGGAAAATATTGGCTGCCGGACAGGGCAGCACCCCCGAATATATATTAAACTATATTCTGGATAAAAACGGCTTGACCGGCTCTGTGGAAGTTGAATATGCCGCCGAGCACGCGGAAGCTGTGACCAAACTGGCCTCAGGCGAAGCAGATATAATAGTAGTGCCTGAGCCCTTTGTGACCACTGCTCTCAGCAAGGCGGAAGGCGCCCGCATCGCGCTGGACATCACCGCCGAGTGGGAAAGCGTATCCGATGCTCAGCTGGTTCAGGGCTGTCTGGTGGTGCGCAAGGCCTTTGCCGATGAGCACCCCGAGGCGCTGAAGGCATTTCTCAAGGAATACGCCGCCTCCGCGAAGTACGCTGTCGATTCCCCCTCAGACGCTGGCACGCTGGTGGAAAAGTACGGCATAATGGCAAGCGCGGCTCTTGCCGAAAAGGCCATACCCAACTGCAACATAGTCTGCATAACCGGCGAGGAGATGCAGGTCATGGTGAGCGGTATGCTGAAGGTCCTGTTCGACGCCAACCCCAAGTCCGTGGGCGGCAAGCTGCCCGGGGACGACATGTTCTATCTCGGATAATACCTGATCCTCAAGGAGATACATGAAGGACTTACTGAAGCACTCCGCCGTAGCCGCCGCATGGCTGGCGCTCTGGCAAATACTGTATCTTACGCTGGGGAGGGCAATAATACTGCCCTCTCCTCTTTCGGTTGCCCGGCGCATGGCGGAGCTTATAATAACGCTGCCCTTCTGGCGGGATATCGCCGCATCTCTTATACGCATACTCATAGGCTACCTTTCGGCCCTCGTAACAGGCGTAGCCATTGGTATACTTACCGCCAAGTCAAAGGTAATGGACGCATTCCTTTCCCCCATTTCCAGAATAGTCCGGGCCACCCCTGTGGCCTCGTTTATAATGCTGCTGTTCCTGTTTCTCACCAAGGAACACATACCCATTGTGACGTCCTTTCTGATGGTCATGCCGGTGGTGTGGTCCAACGTATACGAGGGCATAACCGGAACCGACGTAAAGCTTCTGGAAATGGCAAGGGTATTCAGGCTGAGCTTTTCGGATACTCTTCGCCATGTATACCTGCCCGGCATAATGCCCTTTTTCATGGCGGCGGCCAAGGCGGGCATGGGCCTCGCGTGGAAGGCGGGGATAGCCGCAGAGGTGCTGGCCTCCCCCTCCCTCAGCATAGGCACAGAGCTTTATAACGCAAAGATATACCTTGAGACGGTAGACCTTTTCGCATGGACCGCCATGATAATACTTATAAGCATCACCCTTGAGCGGCTGTTTGTAAGGCTTTTGAGGAGGATATATGATACGCCTTGATCACGTTTACAAGGGCTTTAACGGCAATGCGGTGCTGGAGGATATATCCCTCGCCCTGCCTGAAAAGGGCTTCTGCGCCATAACCGGCCGCTCAGGCCGGGGCAAGACTACCCTGCTGTATCTCATCGCGGGGCTTTATAAGCCCGACCGGGGCAGCATACAAAGGAACGGCGAAACGATCAGCATGGTATTCCAGGAGGACAGGCTGCTGCCCTGGGAGACCGCGGCGCAGAACGCCGCCATAGCCTCCACCCGGGAAATTGCGGCTAAGCTTCTTACCGAACTTGGCCTTGGCGCCGAGCTGGATAAATACCCAAGGGAGCTTTCCGGCGGAATGAAGCGCAGGGTATCCATCGCACGGGCGTTGGCCGCCAAAGCGGACGTATACATAATGGACGAGCCGTTTAAAGGCCTTGACCCCGAAACGCGCTCCGCCGTATTCGGCGTAATACGCCGCCGCACCGAGGACGCTCTGCTCATCATGGTGACTCACGACCCCACAGACGCCGAATGTGCCGATATGCGCATCGACCTATAAGATAAGGCCCTGAAGAGGGCCTGTTTATTTGCGGTAAAGCTCGTTCAGCTCCGCTGCAGGGCGCGGCCTTACGGCTATGCGCGGCGACGGAAGGGCATAATCAAAATTGTTATTGTATCTGGGGTCGCCTCTGATGAGCGTATCCCTCACTGTATCGTAGTATCGCATCCTGTCCTGCCCGTCGGCATCCGCGACTTTCTGTATCCTGCCGTGATACTTCATTACGACGTTTGGCGCGTATATGAGGCTGTAGCCCCTCCTGTCCAGCCGCGTGCAGTACTCGGTATCAAAGCCCGTCTCGTTGAAGCTTTCGTCAAAGCAGCCCGCGTTAAAGAATAAGTCCATCGGGGTCATCATGCACACCCACGACAGGGCTGATACGGTGCGCAGTGTGCCTGTAAAGCGAAGCTTTTGCCCGCTTTCCCGGTCGTCCGGCGTCCCTGCGTATGGGCTGCCCTGCCAGCCCCCTATGCCTATTGTTATGCCGGTATATACCAGCCTTCCGTCCTGGCCGATAAGTTTGGGGCCTACCCCTCCGCAGCCGCGGCGCTCTGACTGAGACAGCATGTCATACAGCCAGTTTATGCCCAGCGCCTCCACATTGCTGTCCATGAAAAGGCAGTTTTCCCGGTCAGTCTCCTTTGCTGCGGCGTTGAGCAGCGCCGGCATTGGCATGCCTTTGCCGCAAAACACCTTCGCCGCGCCGTTGCGCCGGAGTATGTCGTAGTATTTCAGCGTCTGTCCGTCGGTGCTGCCCCCATCGGCAATTATTATTTCCACCTGCTTCTGCCCTCTGAGCGAACCGTCCATGCTGTTGAGCAACCTCATAAGGGGAATATGTGAGTTTTTATTGTATATAACAATTGCAGCACTGGGTCTCCTTATTATAGCCTCTACTCTGAAGCTCCCCCTCCATTCCCCGGGAAATACCCTGATATCGTCATTTTTTTTAAGGTGGTTTTCCAGTACCTGCCGCCCCTTAGGGCCTATATCCCTCCTGTCGTGCGCCGTGTACAGCACCTGCTGTATATGGCAGGCGCTGCCGCACCTGTCTGCCAGCCTCAGATTATAGGCGTATCTGTCGCAGCCTGTGACCCCCGTCATTCCTCCGGACGCTTCAAACAGTGCCCTGCTCGCCATAACGCCGCGGCCCAGCATATCGAAGCTATACTGTGTCACCCTGTCCATGCATGGCTTGAACAGCGGATCGCACCTTTGCCCCTCCTCCAGCCTGTCTTCGTCGCAAAATATCAAATCATTGCCCTCGGTATTTTTTGCGAAGGTATACAGCGCGTCCGGGCGGAGAATATCGCCCGGCCACATATACATGATAAAGTCGAACTCGTCCGTCTTAGGGCTTTTGGAGATTATCCACCGGCTGTAGGTCTGTTCCTTTACGGAGTCCTCGGTGAGCCGTCTCAGTTTATCCCCGTCCTCTCCCGCTATGGCTACGGCTATCACGGGCATTCCGGAAAAATCCTCCCTTCGCTGTGCCGCAAACTGCTCCTCCGTAGGGGAATTCTCAATGACATATTCATCGTATCTTTCGTCGATGCGACAGACGCCCCCGGGCTTTTGACCCAGGAGCGTCTTTGCAAATTCGAATATGCTGTTTTTGTTGTTATCGCTCCTGCTCATATGAGGAGTCTGCCCAATTACTTGAGTCCTAATTCCTTCGCCACGTCAAGATTCTTGTATGCGTACTGCCAGGGGTCGTCGTAATCGGGCGCGTCGGCATGCTGTATGCCTCGGCACGCACCCATGACGCACTTCATCATAGACTGGGCGTAGTCCCGGTACAGGTCGTTTCTGCAGTAAGCCCGGCAGTTGGCCTTGACCTCCATTTCCCGGCGTTCGTTGCGTATGCCAAGATTGTGCTCGCGCTTGACCGCGCCTATCTCCCGGGCCACGTCCATGCGCCGCTCAAAGAGCTCTATCAGCTGGCGGTCTATCTCGTCTATCTGGCCGCGGAGCTCGGCTATCTTCTCCTCATGGGATTCCATAGGCTGATCTCCTTATATCTTTTCCGGCTCTTCCACCGGCTCGTCTGCCAAAGTGACGGATTTTATCACCATATCTATCTTGGGCCTGTCCCTAAAGTCTGTGGGAACGGAGGCGATTTCGTCCACTATGTCCATTCCCTCAACCACCCTGCCGAATGCCGCGTACTGGCCGTCAAGGTGGGGCGCGTCCTGGTGCATTATGAAGAACTGGGAACCTGCGCTGTCCGGCCGCATAGAGCGCGCCATGGATATGACACCCCTCTTGTGCTTCAGGGGGTTCTTGAAGCCGTTAGATGCAAACTCGCCCTTTATGCTGTAACCCGGGCCGCCCATGCCAGTGCCATCGGGGCAGCCCCCCTGAATCATAAAGCCGGGTATGACTCTGTGGAATATCAGGCCGTTATAGAAGCCCCTGTCCGCAAGGCTTACGAAGTTTTTTACCGTGTTGGGCGCGGCCTGCCTGTCCATCTCCAGCTTTATCTTGCCTCCGCCTTCCATTTCGATTATTACCATGATCTTTTCTCCTTTGAGTTTGTGTATGCTTTTTATTATTTATTTTCCTTCCAGCTCCGGTTCAGCTTTACCATATGGATATGATCCTCCCACACGCCGTTTATATTGAGGTATTCGCTGGCCGTCCCCTCGTTTGTAAAGCCGTTTTTTTCCAGCACCCTGAGGGAAGCCTTGTTCCTTGGCATCACGTTTGCCTCCAGTCTGTGCAGATTCAGCTCGTCGAACGCATATCGCACAGCCTCACCTACGGCCGCCGTCATAAAGCCTCTGTTCAGGTATGCCCCGTCCAGCTTATACCCTAAAAAAGCAGACTGAAACGGTCCGCGGGCCACTCCGTTTATACCTATCATGCCTATCATCCGGCCTTTGATATAAATGTAAAAGTGATAGCTTATGTCCTTCTTCGCAGCTTCGTCATCACTCTCGAGGAGCTTCCGCTGGTACTCCTCCGTAAAGTACTCCTCTGTTCGCTTCGGCTCAAAGGGAGCGAGGAAGCTTCTGTTTCTAAGGCAGTAGGCCAACAGTTCCCCCGCCATGGAAGGATCCGCCGGGAGCAGCCTTATCTCTTTTTTATCCGGCATGGTATGCTCCTTTTGATTTTTTATTATATCACAGCCTTAAAGCCTCATCAATGCAGCATCGTCATGGCCATCGCGCCGTAAAGGTTGAACATCATTCCCGCAGCCATAATAAACGCCGAAATCCCCCCCGGTTCTTCTTTTTTCAGCAGCAGATACATAAGGGCCATGGGCAGCATGTCTACCGTATACCTTGCGCCGAACTGCCAGCCGCCCAAGGTCTTATGGGCGCATAGCAGCAGCAGCTCCGCGAGTATGGCGATCACTATGCATAGCCGCACCCCATCAAGCTTTTTCTCGCATACGTCCTTTACCACCGCAGCAAACCATATAAGAAACATCGGATTGGCAATGTAGAACATAAACCCATCGAATAAGGGATATTCAAGCGTCAGGCCGGCCTTCAGCGTCACGGGGCGAAGCAATAGATTATAAAGATTGGGAAGTATATAGCTCAGGCTGAACTGCCCCTTTTCGCTCCCCGTGAATTCAGGCAGATAGTTATGACCGAATTCCAGCACATCGCCGAAGCGGGCATAGTTATACAGCATATAGCATAGGGCTATGAGCGCGGGGATTATCAGAGGCCGTATCTGACCACATATTCTGCCCGCCCTCGGCCTGTCTCTATCCATCATGTAAAAATATGCCATAAGGGGCAAAAACATACAAGCCGAGAAGGGCCTGCACCCAACCGCAAGGGCGGCCATGGAATACGCCGCCACCCGCATTTTTTGCTGCGCGAAATAAACGCAGGCTGTCAGCAGCAGCATATTCAGCCCCTGAGCAAGGAACCATACCCCGCCCGAGGTGCTCATCCAGAGCATGTTGCTTCCCCATACATAGGCTATGGCGAAGAACACGGCCCTGTCCTGCTTCATGCCCGCCTTTTTTAATATCTTACAGGCGATCATGGCGGTAAATATGCCATAAATCGCGGATACCAGATTGCTGGGCGTTCTCTCGCCGAAAAGCAGCACGAGCGGCAGCATCACAACGCTGGGCAGAGGCGGGAAGGAAAGGTAGTATTTGCCGTTGTAAACCGCAAGCTCCAGCCATTCGTAATTCTTCCCCATATCCAGCCTCCCGGAAAGCCAGGACATGGCCTGAAGGGAATAGCTGTCCCAGCAGTTATAGGAAAGCAGTGTGCCGCCAAAAAGCATATGTATAAATATGTAGCCCAGCAGCATCAAAGCCGGTATGCAGAGCATACCGGCATCGATGCCTCTGAGTTTTTTAAGCAATTCTTTCATAGACCTATGATACTCTCAAAGCCTCAAATTATCAAGCTCTGCGTCCTCCCCTCCCGCAGCACAGGCCCTCCGTCATCACTGCGAGGAACTCCGTTATTGTGGGCATGCAGCATACATCGTACGCGCCAAACAGCTCTTTGAGCTTGTCGTTGCCCGTATCCCACGTGCGCTGTATGGCAAAGCGTATACAGCGCTCCATGGCCGCCCGCTTTATGCCGAATTTTTCCTCCACCAGCCGGTACATTTCCCCAGCCGAGCCGTACAGTCTCTCCGGCTCCATTCCCGTCTTTTCCAGTATGCACAGCACATAGGCATAGCCTTTGTATTTTGGGTGCATACCTACCGCCCTCAGCATATTCGCCGCGCTTCTCTTCTCATACATATTATTCTTCCCCCGATGATTTATATAATTTTGAAATGACAGCGGGTATAAATGAAAGACCTGATTCATTTTGATGTTGTACTTCTACTGTACTTTGCTGCAATATTCCGGTCAATGTATTCGACAAAAGGCAAAAGTTTATTATATAAAAGTGCCATCCAGGATATAAGCTATTATCATATACCGAATATCATTCATGCGGTTTTCTCATACTAACCATTAGAAAGTAGGTTAAGCATATCTTTCTATGTACCTTGCATTAATCCCTTAACGGCGGTATAATTGATACAATAAAACAGAGAAATGATTTTCCCGCTATTCGTCTGTTCGCATTTATTTTTTTCATTTCCAATCTTCATTTTAGATGGGCGGACTGCAAATTTCAGCTGTTTTTTTAGGTTACTGTAGCGTAATAGTTTAAGCAATAACTTTATTATGCTTTTAGGCGGTGTTAATTTTCAGTTAAGATGCCGCTTTGAAGGCGAAATCATTATCGCTTATATTTTTTGAAAGAGGGGAAATCTATGGAACAGAAACAACAATGGGGCAGCCGCTTCGGCTATCTAATGGTAGCCGCCGGCGCGTCCATCGGTCTCGGCAACATATGGAAGTTTCCTTATCTGGCCTATCGTGGAGGAGGCGGCGTATTCCTTGTAGTGTATCTTCTTGTGGTGCTTGCTCTGGCCAAGCCCATGGTGGAGATGGAAACGGCCATAGGCCGCCACAGCGGCCTTGACACCGTCACAGCCTTCGAGTGCATCAACCCCAGGTGGGGCTTTGTGGGCTGGATAGGCAACCTCTGCACGATAATGATAAATTTCTACTACGTAGTAGTAGGCGGATGGGTGCTTCGCTACCTCTGCCAGTTCATATTCGTGGGCAACTTCGGCGGCGATCCCAGTGCCTTCTTTAAGGGCTTCACCTCTGATCCCGTGCAGCCCATCATCTGGTCAATGATACTTCTGATATTCGTATCTGCCATGCTTCTCTTCGGCATTACCACCAAGGTTGAAAGGCTTGCCAAGTTCATAATGCCTGCACTGATACTCATGCTCATCATCTGCGGCGTGTACGCCTGCACCATAACAGACGGCGCGGCGGGAGGGCTCAAGTATTATCTGCTGCCCGATTTCAGCAAGTTTACCGTTAAGGTGTTCGCAGACGCCGTAACGCAGGTGCTGTTCTCGGTGGGCATAGGCTGGAGCCTTTTCATAACCCTTGGCGCAAACATACCTAAAAAGAACAACCTGAAGAGCGACGCTCTGTTCGTGAGCTTTGCCGATACCTTTGCCGCTGTTCTCGCGGGCTTCGTCATCATCCCCTCCGCCTTCGGCGCAGGCATAGACGTTCAGAAAGGCCCGGCCCTCGTATTCGAGGTCATGTCCGGCATATTCCTCAACCTGCCCGGCGGGCGCATAATAGGCAGCTGCTTCTTCCTTGCGCTGATATTCGCGGTCATCTCTTCCCTGTTCAGCTTCTTCGAGACAAATATCCGCACCGCCGAAGTAAAGCTGAAGATGGGCCGCAAAAAGGCCACATTGATAATCGCCATCATAATCGGCATCGCCAACATATTCGTATCGCTGGGCTTCGGCCCCATGAAGGGCTTCCAGATACCCTGGCTTTATTACGGCAGCACCGAATTCTACGGGCTGTATGACTGGCTGGACTGCTTCAGCGGCTATGTGCTCATGCCTCTCGGCTGCATACTGGTCTGCCTCTTCGTCTCCAAGGTATGGGGCTGGAAGAAGTACGAAGCCGAGCTTACCCAGGACGGGCGCGACGGCGGCATAACCCTTTGGAACAAGATAAGCGCCTATGTTATAATCCCGCTGTTCATGGTAATCGTAATACTCAACGTATTCGGGTTCATAAAGTAAAAACAAGATATAAAAAGAGGGGGTGCCACGGTAGTGACGCCCCCTGTTGTTTTTTCTTTGCTTACGCGGTTATCTTGTGAGCCAGGCTGTAACGCTTGCGCTGTATGGCGAATATGGCCGCCAGCGTCGCAAAGCCCAGCAGGTCGGAGACAGTGCCGGGTATTATCATTCCCAGGCCGCCCGCGATGAGCAGTATCCGTTCATACCATTTGCAGTGGTCCTGCACAAAGCCCGCAAGGCCGCCGGAAAGAGCGTACATTCCTATGAGCGCCGTTGCAACATTCTGCACTACCGCCCATACCGTAGTGTCTATCATCAGCATGGCGGGGTTCATAACAAATATATAGGGGACAATAAACGCTCCTATGGCCAGTCTCGTTGCGTTCACACCGGTCTTGAACGGTTCGCCCTTGGCAATGGCAGAACCTGCCATTGCGGCGAGGGCCACGGGAGGAGTAATATCCGCCACTATGCCAAAATAGAATACGAACAGGTGGGCGCTCATTATTATAGCCATGGTGGGCTCGGTCACGGGAACCCCCCGCATCATGCATACCATATTTATTATGGCGGGGGCACATATGGTAGAGGTTATCAGGTAGTTAGCCGTGGTAGGCACGCCCATGCCCAGCACTATGGATGAGAGCATGGTAAAGAACAGCAGCAGATAGATGTTATTGCCCGCTATCTGTGCAAGGCCGGTAGCCAGCTTGAGTCCGAGACCGGTCAGGGTAACGGTGCCCACTATCATGCCCGCCATTGCACAGGCGACAACTACGGACAAAACGCTGCGGGAGCCGTTTTTCAAGGCATCAACTATCATGTCGTAAGGATCGAACCCCAGCGCCGCGTTTATCCATTCCCTGGCAGTAAGCTTTTCCCGTATCCGGCAACCGCGTATAACGCATATTGCCAGCCATATGCCTATGGCAGCAAGGGAGTACACAGTAAAATGCAGTCCCGTGTTCATGCCAGCCACCATCATCGCAACGGGTATAAGGCATAACCACTGTATGCTGCATGCCATGAGAGAAGCGAGTATCGCACCCAGCGCCGCATAGGTGGGGGTGACCTTTGCGGAAAGCATATATATCATAAATATCAGAGGCATAAGCAGATGGCCACGTTCCCGCATAACGACGCCTATCTTGGGTATGTCTTTGTCCTCCATGCCCTTAAGGCCTATTTTGCGGGCCTCGTGATGCACGCTTATGAGTATACCCGAGAAATACAGCACCGCCGGTATTATGGCGGATTTTACCACCTGAGCGTATGTAAAGCCGGTGCTTTCCGCCATCAGGAACGCCGCAGCACCCATTATGGGGGGCATTATCTGCCCGCCGGTAGAAGCCGCCGCCTCCACCGCCCCGGCAAATTCAGGCTTATAACCCAGCTTTTTCATTGCCGGTATAGTGAACGAGCCCGTAGATACCGTATTGGCCACCGAGGAGCCGGATACCGTGCCCTGAAGGGCGGAGGATATTACCGCCACCTTTGCAGGGCCGCCTATGTGCTTGCCAGCCACCGCGTTTGCAAGGTCTATGAACAATCTGCCCACGCCGGTCTTCTCAAGGAAAGAGCCAAAAAGTATGAACAGGAATATATATGTGGAGGACACGCCCAGAGGAGTTCCGAATACGCCGTTGAGGGTGAAGTACATATGATTCACTATCTGGCGCACGCTGTACCCCCTGTGGCCGAAGGTGCCGGGTATAAGGTTGCCGAACTTGGCATAAAGAAGGAATGCCAGTACAACTATCAATATAGGCATACCTACCACCCGGCGGCAGCCCTCCATCAGCAGCAGTATGCCCACCGCCCCCACAACTATATCCATAGAGGAGTAATTGCCCACATTCTTAATGATATACTCATAGTTGAGAGGGATATACAATATCACGGCCACCGCAAGTATCGCGAGGACGTAATCGTACCACTGCACCTTGTTCTTTGCCATGTGCTTGCCTGCGGGGTAAAGAAGGAATACCAGCGTCAGCGCGAAGGCAAGATGCACCGAGCGCAGCACCTGAGCGGGTATCGTCCATATGCTCGTATATATCTGGAACAGGGCAAAGGCTATAAGTATTGCGGAAATAACAAGAGAAATTCCCCTGGGCAGCCCGTTGCGGAAGGCGGATTCGCGGTCGTACTGTTCAAGCACCTTAGCGGCTTCCATCGCTGCTATTTCTTCCTCGCTCATTCCTGTGGTATCGACGTTCAGCTCGATGCCGTTCGCTTTTGGCTTCTTATCTTTTTTCTTTTTTAATAACTCCATTAAATCCTCTCCGGTGTCAGTATTTGTTAAATATCTTAACGCCCCCATAAACCTCAAATTAGGAGAGCCTTCGCCCTCCTAATTCTTATTAGGCTTACGTTGTGCAGTGTTACATGATGCCCTTTTCCTTGTAGTACTTGACAGCTCCGGGATGGAAGTCCACGGTAACGCCCTGAAGTGCGGTGTCCAGGGTAACCTCTCTTCCGTGGGCGTTGCCGGCGATGAGGTCGGTCTGGTTCTCGAAGATGGTCTTGGTAATGTTGTAAACTACCTCCTCGTCCAAGTCGGTAGTGGTGGTGAGCACAGCCATCATGGCAACGGTCTCGGCCGCCTCCACACCGTATACGTCAGTGCCGATGGTAGTCTTGGCGTAGAACGGGTACTGGGCGATAAGGTTGTCTGCGATCTCGCCGTCAATGGGAACCACTACTATGTCGGTGTAGTTGGCCAACTCGGTTATGGCGCTGTTAGGCAGCGCGGAGGTGGCAAACGCCGCGTCCACAGTGCCGTTCTGCATGGCTGTGGAAGCCTCGGAAAAGCTGAGATACTGCACATCAAAGTCGGAGTAGCTCATGCCGGCAGCCGCAATTATCTGGCTGGCGTTCACCTCGGATCCGGAGCCCTGGTCGCCCACGCATACCTTTTTGCCCTTGAGATCCGCTATGGTCTTGATGCCGCTGGACTTGGTGGCAACAAGCTGCACCGCCTCGGGATAGAGGGAAGCTATTGCGCATAGGTTCTCCATGGCGCCGTCGTCCTTCATGGACTCGGTACCAGTGACGGCATACTGGAGAACGTCATTCTGCATGAATGCAATCTCTGCTTCCTTGTTTTTGAGTTTGCGGGCGTTGTCGATGGAGCCGCCTGAGGTCTGAGCCGTAACTTCAACGTTGTCTATCTTGTTGGTAATGACGCTGGCTATAACGCCGCCAAAGGCATAATAGGTGCCCGCGTCACCGCCGGTGGCCATATTAAGCCTGTGTATTTCAGAGCCGCCGCCGGCACAGGCGGTAAGGCCCAGTGCCATTGTGAATACCAAAGCTATTGCGATAAATTTCCTCATGAGTTTCTCCTCCTATATCAGAACAAATTGAGTACTCTTGAATACTTGTATACAATAACACAAACATCCATGTATTACAAGCATAGTTTAAAAATTATCACTGATATTTTTTTGCGTTTTTCCCCGCGACGCTCAAGGGCCCCGCCGCCATCCGCATAAAAAACGCGGCCCGAAGGTCGTCTTCGGGCCGCGCCTGCCGTCCTGTTAAATTTTAAAGTCGTTATTCAACCCTGGCCCCGCACTGGCTGCAAAATTTCATTCCCTGGGCAACCTCCGCACCGCAGCCGGGGCATACCCTGCTCTGCGGAGCCTCGGCGGCTTCAGGTACGGGGGGCTCTATCCTGGTGCCGCACTGAGGGCAAAACTTCGCGTCTGCGTTAAGGTTAGCGCCACACTGGGAACATTTCACGCTCTGCCCTTCCGCAGGCATGCTGGTATCAAGCACGGGAATGCCGGGCTGCACGCTCGTCTGCGTTTTGACCGCGGAGGCAGCTTCCTCTGCCGCCGCGGCCTCCGCCGCCCTTCTTTCGCCCTCTGCCTTTATTGCAACTATCTGCTTTTGCGCCTCGTCTATGGCCGCCGTGCGCTGGTCCAGTTGGGAATATATCGCCGCAGCTTCCGCGGGCTCGCCCTCGCCGCCGTTGACGCGGTGGGCATAGTATACCTCGCCGAGCTGCCTGTAAATATCGTTCATAGCGCTGCGCTCGGAAGCTATCCTCGCGTTAATCTTCGCCATTTCGATGGCGTCGCCCGTCTTGTCGCCCACGTTCTTGGCTATGGAATTGATCTTGTCAAAAAATGCCATTTCCGATCCCTCCTTATATTGCTCTTATCTACTTAATAATATTATTATCTCCTGCTGCAAAAATCATATCACCAAAGCCTCCGTATTTCCATACCTTAAGCCCCATACACATGCGTTTTTTCAAATATGTAATATTTTCTTCACTATTTGACACGGTTATGTTGGAATGATACAATTTTAATATATTCAAGCTAACGCTGTCATCATATATCAAAGGGGTATTTTATGCTGGTACTAATAAAGGGCGCAGGGGACCTCGCCACAGGCGTTGCAGTGCGCTTAAAGCGCGCGGGCATGGATATAGTCATGACTGACCTTGTAAAGCCCAGCGCAATACGCCGCTCCGTAGCTTTCTCCGAGGCCATGTATCACGGTACAGCCAAGGTTGAAAGCATAACTGCCGTACTTGTTCCGGATGCCGAAGCCGCAAAGGCTGTAATAACCCAGGGAAATATACCCATACTGGCTGACGAAACCGGCCGCACCGCGCTTACTCTTTGCCCGGACACAATGGTGGACGCCATAATCGCCAAGCGCAACACAGGAACATCCATCTCTGACGCCCCTGTCGTCATAGCCCTCGGCCCCGGCTTTACAGTGGGCACGGACTGCCATGCCGCAGTAGAGACAAAGAGGGGTCACTACATGGGCCGAGTATACTATGAAAAGGGACAGAGCCCCATACCCAACACCGGCATACCCGGCATAATAGCCGGGCGCGGCGCCGAGCGCGTGATGCACGCTCCTGCCTGTGGCGTGTTCCACTGCATACACGCCATAGGCGACAGGGTGAAGGCACAGGAGACGGTGGCTATCGTCGGCGGCAAAGAAGTAAAAGCTCAAATAGACGGCACCCTCCGTGGCCTGCTGCCGGACGGCTTCTACGCTGCCGAGGGCATGAAGTGCGCCGACGTCGATCCCCGCTGCGAATACGAACACTGCTTCTCCTGTTCGGACAAGTCCTTGGCCATGGGCGGTGCCGTACTGGAAGCCATAATGCACTTTACCGGCAAATAAGCGCAGTTTAAATAAGCGGCAGTTCAGCCGCTTATTTTTTTATTGTCCGTTGACACTCGCTCCGCTGTTTGATATCATATAGATATCAAACAGATAGGAGATTGATTGTGATGACTGAAAAAACGCTCAATAATCGAAAGAACGGAATGGTCGTCCTGCTCTTGCTGGTGCTCGCATATGTGGCTTCTGTAGTTCTTTTCATATTCGGGGTTTCGTATGATATACTGCCTCTTACCCTGATCAGCTGCGTATGGTTTGTTTTCGGTTGGATATTCTTCCTCGGGCTTAAGGTGCTAAAGCCTCAAGAGGCGCTTGTCCTTACGCTGTTCGGCAAATACGTCGGTACCCTTAAGAACTCCGGCTTTTACTTTGTAAACCCTTTCTGCACAGCCGTGAACCCGGCAGCGGGCACAAAGCTCAACCAGAGCGGCGACGTAAAGGTTCTGGGCGCAAAGCAGTCCTCCGGCGGAGCCGATGTTTCCGTGGATATACCTACAAAGAAGATATCCCTCAAGATAATGACCCTGAACAACAACCGCCAGAAGATAAACGACTGTCTCGGCAACCCTGTTGAAATCGGCATAGCGGTCATGTGGCAGGTGGTGGATACAGCAAAGGCGGTATTCAACGTGGATAACTACAAGGAATATCTGTCCCTTCAGTGTGACAGCGCACTTCGCAACATCGTTCGCATCTATCCCTACGATATCGCCCCTAATGTGGACACCACCGGTGACGGCATTGCCGACGAAGGCAGCCTTCGGGGCTCCAGCGAAGTCGTTGCGGCTCGCATAAAAGACGAAATACAGGATAAGGTATCTGAAGCCGGTATAGAAATACTCGAAGCCCGCATAACCTACCTTGCTTATGCTCCGGAAATAGCCGCGGTCATGCTCCAGCGGCAGCAAGCCTCGGCTATCATAGACGCACGAAAGATGATAGTTGACGGCGCCGTTGGCATGGTAGAGATGGCCCTGGAGAGGCTCAGCGAAAACAGAATAGTCGACCTTGACGACGAGCGTAAGGCCGCCATGGTATCCAACCTCCTCGTGGTGCTCTGTGGCAACCACGATGCCCAGCCCGTAGTAAACTCCGGCAGCCTGTATTAAGGAGTCCCTTATATGGCGAGCGATAAAAAGCAGATACCCCTTCGCCTTTCCTCAAAGCTGTACGACGCTATAGCCGCATGGGCAGAGGACGACTTCCGCTCTGTAAATGGCCAGATAGAATATCTACTTACGGAATGCGTGCGCCAGCGCAAAAAGAATGGCAAGTATGTTTCAGATGAAATAGATATACCGCCGGAGTTGGATATCAAATAATATAAAAAAAGAGAACGGTTCCCATATCCGAATGGTCGTAAGACGCTCGGCTATGCCGTTCTCTTTTGCTATATAGGTTATTTATTTCCGTCAATATCGAACTTTATCTCGTCCGGCCTTACGTAGCCCAGCTTTTCACGGGCGTACTGTATGAGGTAGGATTCGCTGCCGCTGTACTCTATCATGTACTCGAGGCGGGCCTTTTCCTCGTTCTGCGCCGCTATTACCTCCTGAAGCTGCGCCTGCTCCTCGGCTATAGCGTCCAGCTTTTTCTGCTGGGATATGAGCACGGCCGCGATTATAAATGCAAGCGCCACAAAACCCACGGCAAACGCCCGCATACGCTTTTTATTCCGTTTTCTTACCCTCTTTGCCATTACCTATGCGTCCTGCTCAAAGTTTTGACCGCTCGCTCCGGAGACACTTCTACTTACTACTTATCCTAATGCATATATAACATCAACGCAACTGTTTTTTTGTAAATTTTGCCCTCTTCGCTTTTTTCGCCCTTATGAGCCTTCCCGGGAAACGTGCATACAGGTATATTCCCAATGCTATCGCTACAAAAAGATACAGCCGCAGCGTGCCGCAATTTATATACAGCAGCGTAAGCGCCACAAGAACCATAGCGGCGGCATAATAAAGCAGGTCTATAATTCCCGTTGTCACCGCGCTTTTAAACGGCTTTCGCAGCAGCGCAAACAGATCATACATAATTCCTATTACCAGCCCGCAGTTAACCGCCGCAACAAATCCGGCAAACTCGGTCAGCTCTCCCGGCGGGAACAGCTCCCTCATCTGAATATCCTTCCCAGCAGGCTTCCTCTCTCTTCGCCTTCGGCGTACTCAAGCGCGGATATCTCCCCTTCCAGCATTACCTGCCCCTCGTCCAGATTCAGCTTTGTAATGTGCAGATCCGCCCCCTCTATTCTCAGTTCTCCCGCTTCCGTAAGAAGCTGTACGAACTGTTCATTAAAGCTGTCCACGTCCTTTACACCTGTCACGCTAATGAGCCGCCTGTCGTCTATGTGTATGGAATGGCTTCGTATCCTTCCGCCTTCCAGCAGCCGCTGATCCTGCATTTTTGCTTTACCCCCTTGTGAAACTTTCATAGATATATATGCAAAAGCTCTATGGAAAATTTGCCGATACCATAAAAAAACAGGCATTTTTTGTCATTTGTGAATATAAAGTTAATTTATGTCTTTTAACGCTTGACAGCTTTCTTTTTGGAATATACTATTATTATGATATTACATGTTTTCCCGGATAAAACCAATTGTATCAGCATAGCTTTTTCATTGATTAGATCCAGGCCAGGCAGAAAGAAAAACAGTGATTATATTTTTCCACTTTCTGGTAATACTATCGGTATGCGGCTTTTTGCTGCATCAGCAACTGAAAGTTATAGCTAATTCCGTGGTTTTTTATAAATTTTTATGCCATATGTCGAAAGGAGTACCCCCACAGTGACCAGAGAAATGCTTCAGGAAAAGAGCTTGAACGATCTCAGGGAGATCGCCAAGCTTCAGGGCGTAAAGTCACTCACAAAATACCGCAAGAACGAGCTTGTGGACATCATAATGAACGGCGGAGCGATACCCTCCGCGGTGCAGCAGCCAGCTGAGCCGCCGGCTCCCCAGCTCGAGGCCCAGCCTGATCCACAGCCCGCCGTCCCTGCATCCGGGCAGCCAATACAGGCCGCAGAACAGCCAGCTGAGGAAGCACACGTGCGGCACAGCGACGTTCTGCACGAAGCTCCTGCACAGCCCCGCTCTCAGTATGTACCTGCGTATCAGGCACAGCAGCCCCGTCAGATGGGCTATCAGCAGCAGTACCGCAAACCCTATCAACAGAATTATCAGCAGCGGCAGGGATACGGCTACAATCAGAACCGTTATCAGCAGGGCTATCAGGCATACAACAGGGACTACTCCCAGCAGAGTTATCAGCCTTCTTATAACAGGGACTATTCCCAGCAGGGCTACCAGCAGCCCTCCTACCAGCAGGGCTATCAGCAGCAGAGCTATCAGGCCGCCTATGAGCAGCAGTCCGAGGAAAGCTTCCGCAGACCAGACCGTCCCGAGGGCTACTACAACAAAGAATACGGCACCAGCAATCCCGCAGTGCCCGGCCTTCTCGAGGGCGGAGAATGCGGCGATTGCGAAGGCGTACTCGAAGTGCTGCCCGATGGCTACGGCTTCCTCCGCAGCGACAACTATCTGCCGGGCAACAAGGACATATACGTCTCCATCGCCCAGATACGCCGCTTCGGCCTCCGCACAGGCGATCTCGTCACCGGCAAGACCCGTCCAAGCAAGGAGGGCGAGCGTTTTCTCGCGCTGCTGTACATAACAGCCATAAACGGCATTGATCCCGAGGAGGCCATGAAGCGTAAGCCCTTTGAGGAGCTTGTGCCCATATACCCCAACGAGCGTCTCACTCTGGAATATGACGACGGCACCGGCGCAAAGGACCAGAATCTGGCCATTCGCCTGGTAGACCTCATAGCCCCCATAGGCAAGGGCCAGCGCGGCCTTATCGTCAGCCAGCCCAAGAGCGGCAAGACTACGCTGCTCAAGAACATAGCCAACGGAATAACCAACAACTACCCCGACGTTACCCTCATAGTGCTGCTAATAGACGAGCGGCCCGAGGAAGTCACGGATATGCAGCGCAGCATAAAGGGTGAGGTACTGTACTCCACCTTTGATGAGCTGCCTGAGCATCATACCCGCGTAGCCGAAATGGCGCAGGAGCGCGCTATGCGCCTGGTGGAGCAGGGCAAGGACGTGGTAGTCCTCATAGACTCCATAACCCGCCTTACCCGCGCCTACAACATTACTATCCCCGCCACCGGCAAGACTCTTTCCGGCGGTATGGATCCGGGAGCGCTGCATAAGCCCAAGCGCTTCTTCGGCGCTGCCCGCAACATCGAAAACGGAGGCAGCCTAACCATAATCGCTACCGCCCTCATCGAGACCGGCAGCCGCATGGACGATATAGTTTACGAGGAATTCAAGGGCACAGGCAACATGGAGATACACCTTGACCGCAAGCTCTCCGAAAAGCGCATATTCCCTGCCATAGACATCTACAAGAGCGGTACCCGCCGGGATGACCTGCTTCTCTCCCCAGACGAAATGGACGCAGTGTACATCATACGCAAGATGCTGGGCAACGGCAATCCTGCGGAAATCACCGAGCAGCTCATCGCCATGCTTGAGAAGACGGAAAACAACAAGGAATTCGTCGCCAAGATACGGGCATGGAACAGCGCCTATGAGAAGGACGGCTTCACCACAGGCAAGACCTTCAACAAATAAACCGCGGCACTCCGTACCCCGGTCTCGGTCGGGTTCATTTATAAAAAAAGCCCGAATATATCAAAATAGTACTTGCACCGGCACCGCAGTATAAGATATAATAACTTCGTTCGGGTTGTATATGCCCGCATGCAGCAGGAGGGCGGCTAATCGCCCTGCGCCCAGCAAATACAGGAGGATAACACGATGAAGAAGGATATCCACCCCAATTACGGTGAGAGCATCGTTCGTTGCGCTTGCGGTGAGACCTTCAAGAGCGGTTCCGTCAAGGGTGAGCTCAAGGTTGAAATTTGCTCCAAGTGCCACCCGTTCTTTACCGGCCGTCAGAAGCTGGTAGATACCGGCGGACGCGTGGATCGCTTTAAGAAGCGCTATGGCATGAACTAATTGCGACAGATAAAAAAAGCAGGGATTTCCCCGCTTTTTTTATTTTTGCAATATTGAACTTGTATGCGCACTTCCCGTATTGTATAATTTATATATTGTCAGTCAAAAGGCCGATATTTGAACTTGCCGGAAGGAGGGACGCATATGCCGCGCAAACACGGGGATTTTCCGTCTGTACGTGACGCTATACTGTATACCGCATCCTCCCTCTTTACACAAAAGGGCGTCCACGGCACCAGCCTGGGCGATATCGCTGCCGAAGCAAAGCTGAGCAAGGGCACACTTTATTACTACTATTCCACCAAGGACGAACTTATCGTCACCATAACCGATGACTGTCTCTGCCATATGACGGACATACTTTTCTCCTGGGTAGACGGTCTGAACCGTGAGGAAGCCCTCCGCCCGGCGCTTATTCGCCTGTTTGAAAGTCTCATGGCAGACGGGCACAACGCGCGGCTGTACTGCGTACTGTGCGCCGAATGCGCCAGCGAAGATACCCCCATACGCGAGCTCATGACGGAGTACAAGCAAAAGTGGCGGTTGATGCTGGAGCTGGGCGCGCTGAAGCTGCAATCCCGCAACGCCGGGATACTGGGTGAGCGGGCAGAGCTGTTCTTTACGCTGCTATCCGGCCATATGCTGCAAACCTTTGGCGGCATGGGCAGCATATCCATAGAGACCCTCGTGGACGCGCTGATGAGAGAATAAAGCGAATTCATGACCTTTTGGCGCTTTCGCAGTGCCCTCACCTTTCGGTCACGTGCCGTCCATTATAATCTTTACTTACTTGAAAACAGCCTGGGCTGGACGGTCATACGCCGTACCATATCCAGGCTGTTTTTGTTTATACAGTTCTCAAACGTCCTAACCGCGGTACGCCGCTACATGCCTATCATATACTTTTGCTTTTTCCGGCCATCGGCTATCAGGAGCGCCAGCAGTCCCGTGAAAGACAACAGCATCATTGCCGCGCCGCACAGCAGCCGTATATCTCCGCCCAGCTCGCCGGTCTTGCCTATGCTGCCCGTCTTACCTGCCCCCCCAGCGGGCTTAGGCGTGCTGCCTGGGCCCGGCGTTGAGCAGGGGGGCTGGGTCGGTGTAGCGCAAGGCTGATTGGATATATTGTCCACCGTCAGCACCACTGTATTGCCCAAGGATATGTAAGCGCCGTTGCCGGATACGCTCATGTCCCCATCACGCTCCACAGTGAGCGTCCATCCGCCCAAAGGCCTTATATATCCGCTGGGCGTTGCCGTTTCGGTTATGCCGTAGGTCCCCGGCCTGAGCTTTATGGTCTCGGTATTGCCTAACGCATCCGCGGTAACGGTCTTTGTGTAGCTGTTGCCGGTTATTTTGAACGTCGCACCGGATAGCGCCTTGCCCGTAGAGGCATCCCGCTTATGCAGCGTCAGGGCGAATGTCACGGGCTGATTCTTCAGCGTGACCGTAAACCCTGATACAGCCTTGCCGTTCAGCTTTAATCCTGAGTCGCTCAGGTTCATCGTCTGCTTTTCGCTGCTGAGCACATACCCGTCCGGAGCTATTACTTCCTCCAGTATGTAATCGCCGTATGGCAGGCTAATCTTTGCCGTACCGTCGCTGCCGGTGGTAAGTATGTAGCTCTTTTCGCCGCTCAGCCTGAATGTGGCTCCCGTAAGCGCCTCGCCGGTATCCGACACTTTCTTCAGGGTTATCTCCTTTTCCTCTGCGGTGTTGGTTATCATGGCGGTGTATACAAGGCCCTCCGGCTTTAGCTCGGTGCTCCCTACGCTTACCTTCCCGTATTCGTCCACGGTAAAGTCTATGGGGGCGTTCCAAAGCTTATAGCCCTTTGGCGCTTTTGTTTCCTTAGCCCGGTAGCTGCCCATCGTGAGCTCGGTGAATGTCACGAGGCCGTTGTTGTTGGTCACTCCCGTTGCCACAACTTCGCCCTGCTTTTCGCCATTCATCCTGTAGAGGGTGAACTCCGCGCCCGCAAGGCGCAGCTCCTTGTTGTTTTTATCCACCTTTATGAAGCCTACCGCCGTACGCCTAAGCAGATTTTCTACCTTTATTTCAAGCGGTGCCGTCATATTCGCCTCGGTTATAGTGAAGGTTCTGCTGCCGTCCAGTATAGCGTAGCCGCTGGGCGCGTCGATTTCGGTAAGGGTATATGTGCCTTCCGGCAGGTCCTTGAGCGTTACTCTGCCCGCAGTTATTACGCTGCTGCCGCGCTCATCCAACGTGTATACGTCGCCCTCTGCCTTCCACTTGAGCAGGCTGCCATTTTCATCCGTCAGGTTAAACTTCGCCCCTTCAAGGAGCTTTTCGGGGTTCTCGTGGTCTACCTTTTTAATGGTCACGCTGCCCAGTATATACTTGTTTGCCGCCTCAATAACTACGGGGCTGCCATGGACAAGCTCTGTCTTTTTTACTGAGTACTCCTTATCGCTCAGCGCATAGCCCTTTGGCGCCTTTATCTCGCGGATAGTGTAATCATCGTAAGGCAGCTCGGTAATAGACGCCTTGCCTGAGGCGTCGGTCGTCACTGTCTTGGTAAAGCCCCGGCTATCCGTAACGGCAAATTCCGCACCCGCAAGTTTTTTCTGCTTATCCTCGGAGTCGTGCTTATGTATCTCTATGGAGTAGCTGGTCTTTTCGTTGTTGAAGGTATATTTGAATTCGCCCACCGCTCCCCGTACTGCGTTGACGGTGATCTCCCGCACAAAGTCGCCGCTAAGCTGGTAGCCCGCAGGGGCCCTTGTCTCTATGAGCTTATACTTGCCCTCAGGAACCTCGAATACTGCCGTGCCGTCGTAGCCCGTTACTGCCTTTGCCACAACAGCGCCCTCCGCGCTGTACAGCGTAAACTCCGCCCCAACCAGCAGCTTTCCGTTTTCGCCCGCATCCTGCTTTATCGCCGTGACCTTGTACATGGCCTTGTCATTCTTCAGCCGCAGCGTCACCTCGGTCTGCTGCCTGCTTATGGCTATGCTGTGGCGGTCTCCCTTCAACACATACCCTTCGGGGGCCTTTGTTTCCGTTACGGCATAATTTCCGAACTTCAGCCCTGTTATATAAGCCTTACCGTTGGCGTCTGTAGCTATGGTGCTCGATGCGCCCTCGCCTGTGGCTGCCTCGTACCTGCCGTTATTCTTTATAAAGGTCAGCGGCGTATCGTCGCTTCCGGCTACGGTAAACTCCGCGCCCGCCAGGGCGCTGCCGTCCTTGCCGTCAGTTTTTTCTATGGTGAGGCCGCCGTATATCCGGCTGTTTTTCAAGGTCAGCGTCAACAGGCCGTCGTTAAAATCCCACTTCGCCACCTCGCTGGTATTCGTCACCTGCTGAACTGTGCCCTCCTTTACGGTAAAGCCCCATCCGTTCAGGGGTATGGCATAGCCCTCCGCCGCGGCTACCTCGGACAACGTATATTTTCCTGGCGCAAGGGATATTGTATCGGTGATGCCGTTGCTGCCGGTAATGAGGGAATGTGTACCGCCATCCTTACCCTTCAGGATAAAGGCAACGTTCGCAAGGGGCTGGTTCGTATCCGCGTCCACCTTCACGAGCCTGAGCTTAAAGTTTACGGGGGCGTTGCGGATGGTGATGGCCGCCCCTTCGCCCAGCTTACCGCCGTCGAGGTATATGCCGTCCGCCTTGGCGGAGATATGCCGCCCCGCTCCGTTTATAACGTAGCCCTCCGGCGCTTTCATCTCTGTAAGCGTATACTCGCCAATGGGGAGCGTTATCTGCTCCGTAAGTCCATCGGCCTTTGTGGTATACCTTTTGTCCAGGCCGCCCCCAAGTATGCGGAACTCCGCGCCGGGCAGTACGAGCTTTTCATCATTTGCGCTTACCTTTTTTACCTTAAAGCCGTATTCAAGGGGGCTGTTCTCTACAGTCAGCATATACAGCCCGTCGCCGCTGAAGCCATCGCCTTTCAGATTTCCTTTTTCGTCTATGGTAAATTCAACCCTATTATCCAAAGGCTTATATCCTTCGGGCGCAGCAGTTTCTTTTATGTAGTAGCTGCCGGGGTTCAATCCGGTGAACAGCGCCACGCCGGCGTTGTCGGTTGTAACCTCCTTTATCACTGAATCGTCCTTGTACAGCGTGAATACCGCTCCCTTGAGCCGCGTTCCGTCCGGGCTCTCCTTCAGCACGGCAACGCCCTTTTCATGGGGCAGGTTTTCAGCCGTCAGCTCCAGCGCCTTATCGTACATATCCGCCCGCACATGGAAGCTCATATCCTCCATTGGTATATAGTTTTTCGGCGCCGTATTCTCCCGCAGGATATAGCTTCCCACCGGCAGTCCGACTATCTCGGCATTTCCCGCCGTTATGGCTGTAACATTGCCGTCCTCGGAATAGGTATACACGCTGCCTTCCTGGGTAAACTTTGCAGGCTGCTTCCCTTCCGCATCAAATATGCTGAACTCCGCACCTTCAAGCCTGTTTCCCTGCTCGTCCACCTTATTGAGCTTTACTCTGGTTTTGTAGTTTCTCGCGGTGAACACCACTTCCTCTCCGGCAGCGGTATGGCCTTCTACTTCTACCGTGTATGTCGCAGGATCCAGGGTATAGCCCACGGGCGGCGCGATCTCGGTTATGCTGTACTCACCGGCAGCGGGTACCTCCACCGTAACGGTACCGTCCTTGCCGGTCTCGACCTCCGCATAGAAGCCGCCGCCCCTCACGGCAAATTTCGTATTGGCCAGCTTTTTGTTCTTATCGTTAATATCCCTTTTTACAATGCTCAGGGCATAGCGGCTCTTTGTGTTTTCCACGGAAATACTTATATCCGCACTAACCGTTCCGTCCTCAGCCTTTTGCGGTATGTCAAAAGGACGCTCCGTATCGTCCCGTTCGTACCCCTCCGGGGCGCGGCTCTCTATCGCCACATAGCTGCCGTAGGGTATGCCGGTTTTAACGGCCTTGCCGCTGCTATCGGTTATCAACGTATAAATTGGATTTTCCCGGGCCGCAACCCCCATAGCGTATATTTTAAACTCCGCTCCGAGCAGGGGCTTGCCGTCTTTATCGGCCTTCTGTATCGTCAGCGAACCGGTCTTAGGCGTATTTTTCACGGTTACGGTGTTGCGCCCGTTCGTCGTGACCTCGAAGGGTATAAGCTCCTCGTTCAGTTCATAGCCCTCAGGAGCTACCGTCTCCTTCAGATAATATCTGCCCAGCGGCAGCGTTACCGTATCGGAGCCGCCGTTCCAAGTGGTTATCGTTTTGTCCTTTATGGGATTCTCATCCTCATCCAGCACCTGAAATGCCGCGCCGTTCAAGGGTTCGCCGCCATCGGCGTTTACCTTTTCAACGGTAAACTCCTTCTCCATCCGGGAATTGGCCCATGAGTTCGGAACGCTGCCTATGTTTTTGCCTTCCGCCACAGCGCTGCCGATGCTCACATAATATGTGTCGTTGCTGCGCACATAGCCCTCCGGCGCTATTACCTCCGTAAGCTCATACACGCCATACGGCACGTCCTCAAAGCTGACCTGCCCCTTATCGTCGGAAATGGCATACATCTGCTTGACGGTGGAATACGCCGTGCCGCTTCCCTCTACAAGCTTCAGCTTGAACACCGCCCCTGCGAGGCCCTTGCCCGCGCCGTCGGTTTTGGTGAAGCTTAGGCTGCCTGTATTCAGCTTATTGGTAACCTCTAAATCTATGATCGGTTTTGGGGATTGGTCTGTTACTGATACCACAATATCTTCACCCGCAATAAGCCCTGCCGGTGTGTTGACCTCTTCCAGATAATATGTGCCCCAAAGCAGGCCGCTTATCTCCATCCGGCCATTTTCATCCGTTTTAAGCTTCGTTGCAGCTTCCTTATTGTTGGCAAGCCCTGTGTATGTATACCTGCTGTTGCCGCCGTTTGCCTTAACGTACTGACCGCCCTTTTTCAGCACAAATTCTATGCCGTTCAACAGCTTGCCGTGCTGGTCTTTCTTCACAAGCTTAAGCGTTCCCTTTATCAGTGAGTTGCCTACCGATACGGTTTCCTGCGCTTTTACTATATTGAAAGATGTCGTCCCTTTTACCTTTATATATCCTTGCGGCGCGGATATTTCCTCCAGTTCATAATTATTGCCTACCGGCAGGTACTCCAGTGTGAATTTGCCATCTTCGCCGGTTTCAAATACACTCGCCCCTCCCTCGTCGGAAACGAAAGCCTTAAACTTGCCGTTTTCTGCACTAACATACTGGCCAGCGCTGTTCTTTATTCTGAAAGTCGCCCCCGCAAGCCGTTTTTTATCCGCATCGTCTATTTTTAAAACCGTCAGTACCGTATGCTCGTTTGTTATGGTTCCTCCGTCAACAGCCTGATTCGGCGTGTATGCGCCCACGGTGTTCTTTTCATCTATCGTCACATTTATCGGCTTTGCCTTGACATACCCCTGTGGCGCTTTGGTTTCCGTGATAGTATACCTTCCAAAGGGCAGGCCCTCAAATTTTACCACGCCACCCTGCCCGCTTGTAGCTATCTTGCTGATGCCGTTGCCGCTGATCTCAAACTCAACGCCTTCAAGCAGCTTCCCATCGTCGCCCTTCTTGACGAGCGTCAGCGAGTATTCCTTCAGCGTATTCTTTATTTCCGTCTTTACGTCCCAAGCATTGTCCCCGCCTATGGTAAATCCGCGCACGGTAGTATCCAGTGCATACCCATTGGGCGCAGCAATTTCCTTAACATAATACGTTCCGGCCGCCAGGTCTGCAAACAGCGCCTTGCCGTTTTTGTCGGTCTGCTGAGTGTCAATCGGCTTTTCGGCGGCGGCAGCGTCCTTATAAAGTCCGAACACCGCGCCCTGCAAAGGATTATTTGCGCTTCCTGTCTTGGTTATGCTTATGCTGCCCTTATCGCGGGTGTTAGTCCATGTCAAAGTTACGGTTTCGCCAGCAAAGCTGATTCCTTTTGGCAGGTCGTCTACGGTTGCAGTACCGTCAGCCTTTATTTCCACGGTAACGGTTCCGTCATATCCTCCGTAACCCTTCGGGGCAGTTTTTTCGATTATAAAATACTTCCCGGCTTCCAGCCCGGTAAACTCCGCAGCGCCGCTATTATCGGTGGTTTTCTTTGTCCCTCCGGGTAACAGCATAAACTCCGCGCCCGCCAGCGGTTTTCCCTTCTCGTCCACCTTCTTTACGGTGATGCTGCCCGCGGTGTACTTCTCGTTGGTCATGGTGATTGTCCCATGGGCGGCGGTCTTTTTTATAGTAATCCCAGCAGAGGGCTCGCTATCAAGTATATACCCCTGCGGTGCGGATATCTCCTTGACGTAGTATGTGCCGTATTCAATAGGGCTGCTCGTCCAGCTTCCGTTTACGGTAGAAAAATCCGCGATCAACGTATCAGTGCTGCCTGCGTTTTCCTTCCAGAGCTGGAATGTACCGCCGTCAAGCGGTTTATTGTCCTCGCCATACTTTCTGAACGTTACGGAGCCTTTTTGCGAGTCCAGCTTGTTCTCTATCTCTACCGAAGCAGTGCCCTGATCAGCGATTCCGCCTTCAATGCTTGCTATCTTAAGGATATTGCCGTTTTTGTTTATCACGACCTTTTTATCCGGCCCCGCAACGTATTTGCTGCTCTCCGCAACGATTTCACGGAGCGTACAAATATTATTGCCCTCATTAAGCTTATCCGCACCGATATAGAGAGTAGCAGAACCGTTTCCCGTTACCGTTGCAGTATCAATAATATCACCTTTCGGCCCAATGAGCTGGAAGGTAGCTATTTTTTCCTCGCCGTCGCCCTCCTCCCAGGTCTTATTTACGGTCAGTTCCGCGTCGCGGCGGATGTAAACGACACTATTGTCGCTTATCCTATTCTGTGCAACGCCGCCGGGCTGAAGCTCGGCCATATCGACATCAACGGTAAAGTCAATGGTATATGTTCCAGCTGGTATTCTTTCCCCTCTTGTCTTTTTTATAGATATCTTTCCGCCATCATGCTCAACACTAAGGAATTTATTTGCATTTTCCGGCCCATATTTGACTGACCCTTCCACAAAGCTAAAGCAATCGCTCAGCACATCATCCGCGATACTCGCTTCTTCTTCAGTAGCATCATCGCCATACTGAGTTATCGATATACGGAAAGTAACCTGCTTTTTTCCCATTTCCTTGCTGTTTATGTCGACCATGCGAACAGCATTCCCGTCAGCTATTATATATTTGTTTAGAAGCAGCATTGCGGCATCGTATTTGCGTGCGGTAACGCTGCTCTGCTGTTGTTGTTCTCCGTTTATTGCAAGATCTACAGTATTAGTTACATTAGTAGCATTTCCTACGACCTTTGCAAAATACCTGACGCTAACGTTTACCATTTGGGCATCTGTACCTTGTGAAATACTGTCAGGGTCACAGGTCACAGTGAATCCAGTGTTCTTCTTTTCTATAGTTATTGTTCCGAGTGGAGTATCTGTAAATTCCAGCTTTTCTTCCGTCGTTTTTGTAAAAACGTATTTCGTTCCCTCTATGAATAACCTGAATGACTTATCAAGCGATACATTTATATTTGCCTGGCTGTCGCACAGTGCAAGTTCCCCGTTGCTCAAAGTATCGGTCAAAACCACCTGATTAGTATAGTTTTTGCTTACGCCGAAGTTTACCTGATAGGTTATAGCCTTATTTGGGTCATCCAGCAGGTATACACCTTGCCCTCTGTCAGTTCCTTCTCTATAATTTCCGTATATTGTTTTATTAAGAGCCGTTTGCGTTTCTCCGGTACCTGTACCAGTTCCAGTTCCAGTTCCAATATCAATTTCCGCCTCTTGTATATTACCAACGTCTATTTCTATCTTTCCCGTTTCATCGCCATCATATCCGGCAAGATGTGCTGTTGTTTCTATAGTAGCCGTAATATACTTAACCGTGCCGTTCGCATCGGTTTTTTTAACTATGAGCGTAAGCGTATTGGTGCCAGCATCATAATTAGCTTCCTTAAAGTATGCTCCCCATTTTCCTTTCATTGCCGCATCTATATCTTCTATTTGAAGGAAACCCGGCAGCTTTACTTTAATCTCTGTACCCTCTTGTATATTAGGTTCAGTATTTAGGTCGTCATCATTTACGGTTATGGTCAGAGTACATTTTTCGCCGTCATATATAGTTTGACCTTGCTTATCACAAATAACAATTACTTTTATTCCGCCATTTGCAAGCTCATCAGCATTGTTGGACATGAGATTAAAGCCCCTGAGCAACGTGGCGGTAAGCGGCGTGACGGTGGGTTCTATGGTCGGGCTTGCCTCCGGCGTATCGGTGGGTTCGACAGGCATGGGAGTGGGCGTGGCGGTAAGGTCGTCCTCGCTTATTTCTATTGTTTCCGCTGCCCCCGGCGTGGGCATGCCGCCCTCGGCAGGCAGCTCGCCGCCCTCCGGCGGTTCTGCCGCCGGGGTAGGCGTTGGCTCCGCCTCCAGCAGATCGGATTCATCCAGTATCACTATGCCCGGCTCCTCATTTAAGGCCATGGCAGTGCTCATAAGCACCTGACCGGCAAGCATCGTAAGCATCAGCAAAGCAGCAAGCACGCGATTAAAGCTCTTGAATTTCATAGTCCTTATCCCCTTTGATCCTTTGTCTTATGGCTGCATTGCCGCATATATGAGCAGCCGGTGTGTCCCTTTCCCGACCGGGGTACATGTCACCAGAGTAAGCGAGTATCCGTCGTTGTGGGAACTCAGCGCATTAAACAGCTCCTCCGGCTCGATAGTTTCCTTCCCCGTAACGGTATATGTATAAACATCTCCATCTCCAGCGGAAAGGTTTATCTCGTCCCCTGCTTCCAGCTCATCCAGCCTGTTGAAATGTCTGCCGTATTTTTTCATCCGGTGGCCGAATATGACGCAGTTTCCCGGCGCACCCATCTCAGCCGATGAGGGCAGCCAGCCCGCGCCGCCCCGCAGGGCGTGCCTATCCGCGCCTTCCATTACCGCCATTTTCAGGTCTATGGCGGGTATGGATATAGTCCCGCGGCCCACCGACTTACTTTCCTCGGTGCCTTCTTCCGGCTCATAGCCGGGAATCGAGCCCATGTCCTGCTCAAAGCCCGGCTCGTAGCCCTCGAAGGTCTCGTCCTCCTCTCCCTGCACCTCCGGTAGCTGCATATCTGGTATTTCCACGCTGCCTCCGCTCGCTTCTATCATGGCAATTATCTCCGCCTCTTTGGCCGCCCGCCTGTTGTCTATCACACCGGGCCGCACCATAAAAAGCACGCCTATGGTCATCAAGAGAAGCATGAACACCACTAACATAACGGCTATTACCTTGCTATCCTTCATGTGCCGCCTCCATGCTTAAAACCAGGGCGCTATGTTCATATTGAACCAGCTATAACCCATGTCGATATAGGGCAAAAAGCCCATATCCATAAGCAGGCCGGCTATGACCCATAGAGCGGCAAGTATTCCTGCGAAGAGCGCTATGGCGGCAGCCAGCCTTCCCGCGCTCCACGGCCTTTTCTCCGCCTTGGCCTGAATAGGGATATCCGACGGCTGAACATCGGCCCGCTTTATCTCCGGCTGGGTTCTAGGCAGCTCTGGGGCGTTTGCATTCGTGGCAGTGTAGAACAGTCTTTCGCAGGATCGGCGCAGCATATCCGCCTGTATCTCCTCCGCCCTGCTGTAAAGCAGCGCCTCCACAGGGTCTTTGCTGTTGGCCATTTTAACGGTGATATACAGGTCGATAAACGCCTCCCTGAGCGCCTCTTTGGCCACCTCCTTATTCCCGGAGCGCTCCAAAAGCCGCAGGTATACCGGCTTTCCATAGGTCAATACCATCGTCCTGAAAGCCTCGTCATCTCCCGCTTTGATCCTGCATAGCAATTCCCTTGATTCCACTCTCTTCTTCCTCTGTTTATAATGTAATTTTTAAGAGTTTTATATCGATATTTTCTTAATTTTCTCATACTTTACATTTTTATGCAACTAATACATTGCGCCCCGCGTTTTTTGTTCTCCCTTGTTCACGATAAATTATAATCTGTGTCTGCGGCTCAGGTGTGCCAGTGCCCCCCGTTAGCAACATAGCTGAGGGTAATATTCTGGAAACGATTTTGGTAATCGCTCAGATACAGGGTGAACGAGTGAGAAGTGTTTCCGATATGGGAAGAAGCTGGAGCAGTCCATGAATCGGAAGCTTTGCTCATATCTTTTTCATATATATAAGCTCTTGATTCTTCTACTATTTTACCATCAACAGTAAGGCACAGCTGCCAGCCGCCATTATATTTTGTTCCGCCGGCGCCTGCATCCCATTGGAATGTGTAACCTATTTCATGTTCAATGCTGTCGTCCAAATATTTGTTAATTTTATATCTATTTATGCTGAACTCCGTGCCATCATCATTGCAATATTTGCCGCCGATAATGGTAACCGTCCATGTCCAAGACATGTCTTTTGCAAACGCCACGCTCGGCAGCAGGCACAGCACCATGATAAGTGCCAGTGTTAATGTAAGTTATTTTTTCTTATTATCCCCCTTCTTTTTAACACTATAAATATTGTTTTATTGGATTTAGCATTTATATATATTCTTTGGGAAACAATATCGATAGTTTGTTTCTTAGGGGCGATAATACTGATGGACTGTATTTTAATACTAAAGGTACGCCGTCAACCTCCTCCCTCAGACTGCAACGATACCCCGGCTATGCCGGGGTATCGTCATTTTTTATATTGGCTGAGTGGTTATTACTTCATAAAGGTGCCGGCCTTCATCTCCTCGATGTAGGCGTTATACTGATCCTTTATCTCCGCAGGTACCAGGTCGCTTACCGCGCCGGCGGAAAGAGCGCCGTTCTCGAGGGTGCCGTAAATGACGTCGCCGCCCAGCTTGCCGGCCTCAACAGCCTCCATGCAGGAGCCTACCATGGCGGAGTTGTCCGTCACCTGGGAGCCTATGATGCATTCGTTCTGGCCCAGCAGGTCAGCAGGCTGCGCTATGTCGAATACCTTTACGCTGCCCTGTGCGGCGTTGTACTCGTCTATGGCCTGACGTGCGCCGGAGTCAACGGCGGAAGCGTCGCCGAAGAATACGTCGGCTCCCTTGTCAATCATGGCCTTGGCGAACTCGATGCCCTTGTCGCTGGCGGAGAAGGAGTTGGAGTATACGATATCCAGAGTAGTTGCCGTCTTGCCGGCCTTTTCTGCTACGTAGGCGGCGGCCTCCTTATAGCCCTCATACTTGCCCTTGGTGGTGTCCAGCTCCATGCCGCCGATAAAGGCGATGGTGCCGGTCTCGGTCATAAGGCCCGCCAGAGCGCCGGCGATCCAGCCTATCTGTGTGGCGTTGGGCAGCAGGGAGGATACGTTGCCGTTCTCGGCCTTGGCGGGGGTATCGGCAGCGCCGTTGAGCAGGGCGAAAGCGATGTCGGGATACTCTGCGGCAGCCTGCAGTACGGCGTCGGTGTACTGATTGCCGGGAGCATAGATCATATCGTAGCCCAGAGTGCAGTAGGAATCGATAGTGTCAAAGTATGCGGACTGTTCAATGCTGTCGGATACGGCGGTTTCCCAGCCGTGCTTCTCTGCGGCGTCCATCATGGCGTTGTAGCAGGACATGCCCCAGCCGCCATCGGAAATGCTGGAGTCGCAGATCATGGCTACTTTGTATACCTTGCCGTCCTTGGGGGCTTCGGCGGTCTCCGCGGTCTCGCCGGCGGTCTCTTCCGTTGCGGCGGGCTGGGCGGCCTCGGGCGCCTTGGCGCAGGCTGCCATTGAGAATACCATAGCGGCGACCAGCAGCATTGCTAAGAGCTTTTTCATTTGTAATTCCTCCGTTTCGATTTTTTGTTTATATAACAGCCGCATGACCGGCTATTATGTCAGAGTTAGCGTTCTTCCTTGCGGTAAGGCTTGCCGCAGCTCTTGGGTCCGGCCTTCTTCATGCCTATTGCCGCGAGCACCACTACGGTAGCGATATAGGGTATCATCTGGAAAAACTGATAGGGTATGTTGTAGCTGCCCACCTGAAGGCGTATCTGCAATGCGTCGCAGAAGCCGAAGAAGAGGCAGGCTATCAGCACGCCGCCTGCGTTCCAGCGGCCGAATATTACCGCCGCCAGAGCTATGAAGCCGCGGCCCGCGATATTGCCGTCAACATAGGTGGTGGTGTAGCAGGTGGTTAGGTAAGCGCCGCCGATGCCCGCGAGGGCGCCGCAGATAACGCTCGCCGTGTACTTTATGCCTATTACGTCAATGCCCAGCGTCGCGGCGGCCTTGGGGTATTCGCCCACCGCCTTGTAGTTCAGTCCGGACTTTGTCCTGTTGAAGTATATCACCGTGAATACTACCAGCAGGTACGCAAGGTATACCATGGGGGTCTGATCCAGAAACAGCTTTGTTATGAAGCCGTTGGCTGTGATGTCCATTCTGGAGGCAAGCGTTTCCATAAGGCTTACCTGCACCAGCTCAGAGCCCGCGCCGAAGTATACCCGGTATATAAAGGAGGCCAGCGCAGGGGCGAATATGTTTATTGCCATGCCGTACACTATCTGCTCTGCGCAGAGGGTTATGGTAGCGTAGGCGTATATCATGTTCACCAGTATGCCTGCGGCGGCGCCCGCCAGAACGCCCAGAAAGGGGTTGCCGGTTATAAGGCTCACAAGGAAGCCCACAAGGGAGCCTATGGAGGCCAAGCCTTCAAGGCCTATATGCACGAGGCCCGCCCGCTGGGAATACAGCTCTGCCAGCGCCAGGAATATGAGGGGCGTAGCCATTCTTACGCTCGCGAGGAGAAGATTTGATATGAATTCCCAGCTCATGCTACGCCACCTCCTTTTTCTTTGCGAATACCCTGTCGGTAAAGGCCTTGAACTCAGGCAGCTTTACCAGGGCAAGGCCCGCCACGGTAAACACTATCACCAGCGCCTGTATTATATCGGATACGCTGGTAGGCACGCCAGTAGCCGCCTGCATAGTGGTTGAGCCTACACGGAGGGCAGCGAAGAATATCGCTACAAGCATGGTAGCTATGGGGTGAAGCTGGCCTATCAGTGCCATGGATACGCCGTCAAAGCCGTAACCTGCGGCGTAGCCGTTTATAAGGAAGAATTGGGTACCGAGTATCTCCGCGCTGCCGCCCAGGCCCGCTATCATGCCGGATATGAGAAAGCTGAATAGAAAGTACTTTTCCACTGCGAAGCCGTTGAACTTGGCGGCGGTCATGTTGAAGCCCACCGCTCTGAGCTGGAAGCCCTTTGAGGTGTTGAACAGGAAATAGTAAACTATTAGGCCTACGGCTATGGCTATGATGAAGGCAGAGGTGGCGCGCAGTCCGAACAGCCTGGTAAGCCGCGTCCCGTCAGGCACCGCTATGGTTTGCGGGACAGAGCCGTCCCTCAGCCAATTCGTGAACAGTACTCCCATGAAAAGCGTGGCTATGTAGTTCATCATTATGGAGATTATCATCTCGTTCTGCCCTCTGTACACCTTCAGCACACCGGGTATCATCGCCCAAAGGCCGCCTGCCACGGCGCCGGCTATAAGGCATATTATTATGGCGGGCAGCCCGGTAAAGCCGCATTGGGTGGCTATCACGGTGCACACCACGGAGCCCATTATAAACTGGCCCTCGCCGCCCAGGTTGAACACGCCGCACTTATAGGCAAAGCAGGCGCAGAGACCGGTGAATATCAGCGGGGTGGAGCGGGAGAGCGTGGTGCCTATGTTCCTTACGCTGCCGAAGGCGCCCTTCCAGAGAGCCTGCAGCGCCACGGCAGGGTTCGCGCTCAGCGCCGCCATTATTATGCAGCCTATGAGAAAGGCCAGTATTACGGATATTATGGGAACCAGCAGGCTTATCATCTTGGTGTTTTTCATGCCGTCCTCCTTACTTGCCCGCCATGGCAAGGCTTATCTCCTGTATGGGAGGGTTCTTGCCCGGGTATTCACCCATTACCTGCCCCTCGAACATGACCACTATCCTGTCCGAAACCTCCAGTATCTCGTCAAAGTCCGCGCTTATGAGCAGCACGCCGCAGCCCCTGTCCCGTGCCGCTATCATGCTGTCATGCACGAAGCGGGTAGCGCCTATGTCAAGGCCGCGGGTAGGATGTACCGCCACCAGCAGGTCCGGGTTGCCCTCAAGCTCACGGGCCAGTATCACCTTCTGCTGGTTGCCGCCGGAAAGATTCCTTGCCTCCTGCTCCACGGATACGCAGCGTATGTCGTACTTTTCGCGCATCTCCTCGGCATAGCCCTTAATGGCCTTTTTTTTCAGAAGCAAGCCCTTTTTCTTTGAAAACTCCGGCTTTTCGGTGGACTTGAGCACTATATTGTCGCTTATGGACATACTGCCTATGAGCCCCATCTTGTTGCGGTCCTCAGGTATATGGGATACCCTCTCCTCTATAAAGCCCTCCGGCGAGAAAACGGCTATCTTTTTATTCTTAAGGTCCAGCTCGCCGCCCTCAGGAACAAGCACGCCGGTAACTATTTGGGCAAGCTGGCTCTGACCGTTGCCGTCCACGCCCGCTATGCCCACTATCTCGCCTCTTCCAACGGTGAGGCTGACTCCGTCAAGGCCGTTATGCTTGGAAGCCTTGCAGTAATCCACGTTTCTGAGCGCTATTACCGGTTCCCCCGGCTGCTCGATCTTTTCATAATGGGAGGGGGCAAGCTCCCTGCCTATCATAAGGTTCGCAAGCTCCTCGCCGGTAGTCTCGTCCCTGCTGAGGGTACATATGCTCCTGCCCGCCCGGAGTATGGTTACGCGGTCGGATATATGCAGCACCTCGCGCATCTTATGGCTTATGAATATTATGCTCTTTCCCTCGGCGGTAAGCTTGTTCATTACCTTGAACAGCCCTTCCACCTCTATGTCCGTCAGCGCGGCCGTGGGCTCGTCCAGCACCAGCAGCTCTGCGCCCCTGTACAGCGCCTTGAGTATCTCTACCCTTTGCTGAGCGCCTACCGCTATCTCGGTTATGGGCTTATCCAGCTCCACCTCAAGGCCGTACTGATCCGCCAGCTTCTGTATTTCCCTGCGGCGGGCGTCCTTGTCTATGAATATGCCCTTTGTATTGCGGTCGCCCAGTATTATATTTTCCAGCACCGTCATGGCCTCCACCAGCATAAAATGCTGATGTACCATGCCTATGCCCTGCTTTACCGCCTGTGCAGGTGAATCTATACGCACCTTTTTGCCGTGTATGTATATGCTTCCCTCCGTAGGCTGGTAAAGGCCGAACAGCACGTTCATCAATGTGCTCTTTCCGGCGCCGTTCTCGCCCAGCAGAGTATGCACCTCGCCCTTGCGGACATCAAAGCTGATGTCCCGGTTCGCGTACATATCTCCAAAGCGCTTGGTAATATGTTCCATTTTTAGGATTTCTTCCATCGGCCCGACCCCTTCAGTATGTTTGATTCTTTGCCCTGATTGGCAGTATATTTATATTTTAAAAATGTGAATATAATCCGGTATTGATGAAGCATGTAATCTAACAAATGATATTAATTCTACAAAAATTTTTAGCTATTGTCAATCCTTTGGCGCAATAGAAGGGCTTCTATTATCCCGATTTTGTAACCATGCTATATGATGCAGACATAAATGTTAATTCAGCAATGTAGATACCATCAGTTGACAAGAGCACACAAGGTTTTAGAAGCCAAACAGCACGGCATAACTGTGTCGTCCTCATTTGAAATACAACCAGTATTTCTGCA
>JABLTO010228215.1_pt1 | contig 41685 bp, 40 predicted proteins | sample 7160091 | NCBI WGS metagenome assembly JABLTO01 (sample SAMN14651225, study PRJNA627086) | human gut metagenome | isolation source: feces | host: Homo sapiens
AACCCTGTTTTTTTATAAATAGTTTGAAGTAATACTGTTATATCACTATAACCTACTAGTATTTTAGGATGTTTCTTTATTTTTTCATAATCTAATAAATCAATAAATGTGTTACAAGTTTGTCCTCCTGCTAGGCAAATAATTGCTTTTACTTCATTATCTTTAAACATATTCATCATATCTTCTGCTTTTTGCTCTCTAGTGCCACATGAACCGTAGTAATCTTCTTTTACATATTTACCAAATTTGATTTTAAAGCCTTTACCTATTAACAATTCTTCTGCTCTTTTAAAATCTTCGAATCTATTATTTAAAGCTAAACTATTTGATACTCCTACAACACCTATTGTATCTCCATAATTTAATTTATTTGCTAACATAATTTTTAAACCTTTCTTTTATTCTTCAATTTTTTCTATATCTTTTAATAAAAATCCCATTGTCCAAATAGATAAAGTTAAAATAATTAAAGCAATGTCTGCTCCTGCTTCTTTTTTTCCTAAATTCCATTCTTTACTTAATAGTTTTACAGCCTGTTTCATTTCATTATACTTCATTTCTTGCTCCTAATTTGTTAAATAAATCTTCATATATTTTATCTCTATTCAATTTTGTTACAAAAGTTACATTATGCTTGTTTTGAGTTATTTCATAAGAAGTATCCTCTTTTATATTTGGAGAACTTATTTCTTTAGTTTCAAACCAATTTTTATTTATCATATATGCAATAACTGAAATATCCCAAATAACTCTTGTTTCTTGAGTTCCATGGTATCCATCATTATAAAATCTTTTTATTAAGTAATCACATAACTCTGATTTATTTCCTATATTTTCTTTTAAAGTATTAATATCAATTCTTAAATTAGACACTATATTTTTGCAAGGTAGTATAGTTAATTTAACTTGTGATTCTAATACAATTTTAACAGCCTCTACATCTTGTCTGAAATTACATTCCAAATTATCTTTATATCCTAGTTCATTTCCACCTAACCATATAACTTCTATTTTATCAATTATTTTAGGTTCTTTCTTAATTGCTAAAGCAATATTTGTAATTGCACCAATTCCTAATATATATGTTTTATCATTTTTTAGTGCTATTTCAACTATCTTATTTACTGAATCATTAGTTTCATTATATCCATTACAAATGTAATCTGTTGAGCCTTTGAATACTTTATTATTTATATTAAAATTTAACCATTTGCATATTTTTAAAATTTCGTTATAACTTAATTCTTGTCCTTCTCTTACTGACACATTCCTTGATTGATGTGAATATGGCGCTACTGTTATTGCTTCAATATTAAATTTATCTTGATTTTTCAATAAATATGCTAGTGCAAATTGGTCATCACATTCATTATATGTGTCTGTGTCTAATATTACATTTACTTTTTCTTTTTTATAATTTGTAATAAATTCATAAATTTCTTTCCAATTATGAACTCTTGTTATTTCTTTTTCATCTCTATTACAAGGCTTATCCATTATGAGTGTAGTTATATTATTTTGAAAGCATTCTCTACAAATTCTGGCTGAATCATCTATCATTACATCAATGTCATTTTCTAAACATTTTTCTGCCTTACCTTGTTTTCCATTTTTATATCCGTTTGTGAATATTAATTTATCATATACTATTCCTTTTTCTTTTAGCCATTTTTTTGTCATAGTATATGGATCTTTATATTCTCCATTATCTCTACCTGTAATAATTATTATTGTATGTCCATCTTTTTTTAGTTTTTCAATATATTCTTTTGCACCTTCAATTACATCTAGACTAGGAGTTATTCTTCCTATATTTTCTAAATAAAATGTCCATATTTCATCATCAGTCCAGTCAAACATTCCTTTTGTCATATGTGCTTCTGGGTTAATTATTCCTGTATTTCTTAGTTCTTTGTCATGTATTAAAAATTCTTTTTTTAATACTTCGTCAAAGTTTGATATTACATTATCTATATCTATTCCTATGTTCATCTTTTACCTCTTAATGTTTTTGTATTTCTTTTATTTTTCTATATATGTCATACCAACTATAACATCTATAAATATTTTTTCCATTGCATTGCTCATTATAATTTGCATGATAGCAAATTACAGGTATTTCATTAGAAATTGTATTTATATTTTTAGGCTTATCTTCAATCATTAAATCTATATTATTTTGTTTGCATATTTCTAATTTATCTTCTGGACTAAAAATTATATTGTCATAATGTATTTGATTAATTTTTAGCCAATTTAATACAATATTTCTATTTTCTTCTATTGTCATTACATCTGCTGAATGGCTTAAAAAAGAACCTCTAGCCGTAATTATATAAATTTCATGTCCATCTTCTTTTAATTTATCAATTACTTCATTTGCAAATTTTCTTGCTTCTACATTAATTGAATAATCTCGAAAATATTTATTCCAAAATTCATCATCTAATTTTATATCTACATCAAATATTTCATTAGTTTCATATCCTTTATAATTTTTTATTCCTAAACAATAGTTTTTATAATAAAATTTACTTCCATAGTCTAATTGCCATTGTTCTATATCAGTTAAAACTCCATCTATATCTATTCCTATTCTCATTTTATTTTGCTCCTTATTTCATCTGTTTATTTTTATATATTTTCTTTATATCATTTTTATATACAGCTATTATTCCAGTAATCAATAATATTAAATCTCCTAATACCATAAACCAACTATGATAGTATATATAATATGAACCATATAATATCCCTGTTGTTATACCTGATATTCTGACTAATTTCATATTGGATTGCCATAAACAATATGCTCTAATCATCGAGCCTATTGTTGGTAATAATGAAATTATTCCATTCCAAGTAAATATACAATTAATTGCTATTAGTGATTCAAATAGTATTAATATCAAAAAATATATTTTTTTACTAAATTTATCTTTGTTTATAAATAAGCATGTCCTTATAAAATTTATTATACTTAATACTGCACCTGTAAATGCAGATATAATAAAATCATAGATTGCTTCACATATACAATTTAAAGATTGTACTACTAAAGATTTTTTTCTATCTTTTATACAGATGCTTACAATTACTGCTATAAATGCTAATACACTAAATATCATTTTTATTTCTCCATTATTTCGTATTCTCTAATTTCGCAATTTTTTAAATTTTCTGGTGGTAAATCTCCATTTTCATCAATTCCATAGAAATATCTTTCGATGGCTCTTGCTGTTCCACTATGCGTAACTAATAAAATATTTTTTCCTTTATATTTATTAATGATTTCATCTATTAAATCATTAATTCTATTACATAAATCTACTACAGGCTCTATATTTCTTATTGTTTTATTCATATGGTAATTATATATATCATCTTCTTCAGTAATGCAACTTTCTCCTTCAAAATCGCCAAGTCCTCGTTCTATTAATTCACTTTTATATATAATGTTTATATTTTTATCTGTATTCAAAATTTTTGCTGTTTCTTTTGCTCTTTTTAATGGAGAACACATAATTAAATCTATTTTTAAACTATTGAACTCATCTTTTGCTTTTCTTGCTTCATTTATTCCTTTATCATTAAGTTCAATATCCTTTTGTCCTTGTATTATTCCTTTTAAATTCCAGTTAGTTTGTCCATGTCTAATTACATATAATTTCATTATTTTGTTTCCTCTCCTATCCAATCTAAATATCCTTTATATCCATCTACAATGTCATAGGCAATTAATTGTGGAGTTTCATAACTATGATTATCTAATATAACTTTTTCAATTTTCTTAAATAATTCTTTTTTAGATTTCATTTGTAGTAATAATTCTTCAATATGTTCAATTTTACCTTTCCAATGATAAGAACTCGTTATATTACTTAATTGGCAACAACTAACTAATCTTTTTTCTAATAATATTTCAATTATCTTATTTGCTTCTTCTTTATTATCAAATGTTGTAGTTATCATTATATATTTATCCATCATATCCTCCATAATATTATTTTTATATTTAAAACCTATTTTTATTTAGTTAATAGCGAATTTTCTTGTATTGGAATTATTCTAGTTTTTATAGTATTTATAAAAGCACATTTATGTTCTATTTCAAATTTTTCTGTATCTGTTGTTAATTCATATTTTATAAAAATATTTGGAATAAACTCATATTTATCACTTTCATAATTTCCATATTGTGTATTGCTTTCTGTATAGCTACCTTTTAGCATATTATATAAAAGAATCCATCTATCACAAGAACCTACATCAATTTCTTTATTAAAAATTGATGTTTCATTCATATCGATTATAGATGATTTGATTTGTAAATTATCATATAAAACTTGTAGTGTTTCATTTTCAAAGTATTGATTTAGTGCTATTTTTATACATTTATCAATATCTGTATTTTTATTTATAACCATTAATCTAACAGGATTTTTATCTTTATAAAAAACAATAGCATTATGCTTATTACTTATATTAATCTTTTGGTTGCTAACAGTTATTATGCAATTACAGTTTTCTATTATTTTATATTCGTCAAATGCAATTTTATTATTTTCAAATCCATCGACAAAAGCTCCATTAAAACATTCGTAATGATTTTCATATTGTTCTGTCCATAAATCAATACTCTTAATTGTTTTCATATATATCACTTCTATCTTTCTATTTCATCTTTCAAATCTTAAACTTTTAAATATTATTAAAAAAATTATTTTGCACTGTTGAAATTTTACCATATTATATATAAAAAATAAATATTATATAACATATTTTTAAATACAAGAAATCTCCCCATACATTATGTATAATAATGATAAGAAGATTCTAATTCTAATATATGGAAATTTTCTTTTATAAATCGGTTGTTCTATCAGTCTCAAATTTAAGATGACATTTTTCTTTTCAATAAGCTTTATTTCAGAATTCTACTTAATTTTTAAAAACTCAATAATCAAATCCAAATATTCTTTATAAATTGAAACAAAATTATCAAAACTATTAGTAATAACAAATTTAAAAGCTTTCTTTTTATTCCAATGTAAAAATTCTATAATAACATTATCTTCAACAATGTGAGAAAAAATTTACATTAATTTTTTTATTTATAATGTATCTGATGTTTTATTGCCATATGTGAATTTCATATTGGTTGGCTTATTTACTAAATTATCAAATGTAACAGCATAGTCTATTGCTACATCTGCTCCAGTTGTATCTAAAATTATATCAAAACTTCCATTTGTTTCAGGTGCAATTGTTTTGTTTTTCAAAATATTTGTATTATATACATTATTTAATTGTATTTTTTCCATCACTGTTGATGTGTTATTCGCTCTGAAAGACCATCTTGCTATTTCTGCATTTTCCTCTCCATCAATTTTTGTAAAATATTTTGAATATGTATTTCCCCCAACAACGCCTATTGTTGCGACAGATAATAGTATAGCACTATATGCTACACCTTTTTTTAATTTTTCTTTAATGTTTTCATTCATATTTTAATTCACCTTTCCTTTCAATTCTTTTTTTAATTTAATCACAGCATAGGCATCATCTCCTTAAATAAAAACTAAAATAAAAAAATACACATTTGGTTTTTACCAAACGCATATTTTTCAATGGTTTTCAGTTCTTGAAAATTGAACATACTGGGACCCCAGTATGTACTACAGAAATGATTGCTTTTTCTAAAGCTTTTGACTATTTTCAAAATCTTAATACTTGTTTATTAGGTTTAAGTATTGATAGCACACCTTCACATCTTGCCTGGATTTACGATATCTATTGTAGAACAGCAGTAAAAATTCCTTTCCCTATTATTGCTGATAGAAGTGGCGAAATATCCAGAAAATATGGAATGATTGCAAATGATGTAAGCACAACAGAAACTGTAAGAAATGTTTTTATAATTGATGACAAACAAATAGTTAGGGCAATTCTTGTTTATCCTTTAAATGTAGGTAGATGTATTCCAGAAATTTTAAGATTAGTCGAAGCTCTTCAAACTGCTGACTGTTCAAAAGGTTCTACACCTGCAAATTGGTGTCCTAATCAACCAGTTATTGTACCTGGTCCTAAAACATATTGTGCATTAGAAGAACGATTAGAAAGTATATCAGAAAATAAAAATGGTATGAGTTGGTATTTAAGTTTTAAAGAACCTTCCTGCTTTCCTAGTGAAGATAATAAATGCAAATGCTTAGAAGACTGCCCAAAGTGTGAGAAATAACATTTATGCAGTTAGCACTATTTACATTTTATGTAAATAGTGCTATAATATTGTTATATGGTCAAGACCATTAGTAACTATAAGCATAATTTAATTAAATTAATGGAGGAAAAAAATATGCAGAGAAAAACATTTATTTTTAACATCGGTGGCGAAAATTTTCAGCTTGATCTTGAAAGCTGTGAGGAAAAGGTAAGAGGAATCAATTGTCATACGTGCTGGCATTTATATCGATCAGAGGACACTGATTTTTACGGACATTTAAACCATTTTATCATCGAAGCTAATATAAATTACACTGAATATATTGGCAAGAAAATATCTAAAAAGGATTCTGTTAAGGAATTTATAGTATTAGATGATATGGCTGAACTTTCGGCAATTGAAAAAGCCGCTATTTCAACGGCAATAAATATCCTTAAGAAATGATCTTTTTCGTTTCATCTTCATATTTTTTGGAACGCTAAAATTTAGCGTTCCATTCTTTCTTATTTTTCAATTTCTTCTTGTGTAATTTCTTCTTCATTTTTTTGTTCCCATTTTTTCACAGCTTCAAACATCTTTGCTTGTTGTTCTTTACTTTGTAATTTTCCTTTTTGTGTTATATTTTCAATAAATTTATTTTTCTTACTTGCTGTTGTACCTTCTTGTTCATCTATATAATCTTGCCATGCTTGTCCTGTTGCATCTAATTCTTCTTTTTCTTTATTTTTTTGATTTTTTTCTTTTATCTTATTAAATTTTTCTTTTATATTATTAACTCTACTTTTTATCCAAGCTATAATTCTATTTTCCTTTTTATATTCAACAATAGATGTGTTTTTATTATCTTGTTCTATTGTATTTGGCTTGTTAGTTGAATTATTATTTGGTTCTACTGCATTTGGTCTGTTAATTGTATTATTATTTGGTTCTACTATGTTTGGTTTTTCAGTTGTATTATTGCTTTGTTGATTAGTTGTATTTTCATCTTTTATATTATCTTTATATAAATCCGGTCTTTGATTCATTATTGACTCTAATTTACTTTTATTCATTTCTAATTTTTCAACTACACTAGAACTTTTTCCATATTCCTTTATTGTACCTTCAATTGCATTTAATATTTGGAGTTTACGTTTATATTCTCTCTTAGATATTTTACTATATATTGCATCTTCATCCTTTCCAAAGTATTTTCTTTTTTCATATCCTATTTCATTTTCTGCATCTTTCTGTATGTTTCCAACATACAGAAAATCTACAACACCTTTTCCTTCAGCTTCCTTTGAATATCTTTCAATTCTATTAGGAGATAAGAAATCTTTTACTACATATGCATATTTCTCATCTTTATTTATCATATCAAAATCTATTGGTTCATCTAAATATATAGTTTTCTTTTTTTCAAAATCTATTCCATCTTTCCCCTTAATATTATATATATATGTTGTCATTCCATCAATATTCATTTTAGCTCTATCAATTAAATCTTCAGTTAAGACAATTTCCTCATCATCAGAAAGTTTTATAATGTGATCAATCAAATTATCTTTCTCATAACTCACTTTACTATATATTTCATTTTCTTTTGCTTGTTCTTTTATATTGTATTTTTTGCTTATTTCTCCTGTTTCTGCATTAATTCCGTTTAATTCGTCTTCATAAACTTTTAATGAATCTAGTTCTTCATTAATTTTTTCTAGATCATTTTCATATTCAACTTGTTCCTGTGTTTTTACTATTTTTCCATCTTGTATTTCTTTTTCTTCACTCATTTCATAAAGAGCTTGTTCTAATTGTTCTTTATCTTTGTTTAAACTTTCTTTTTTCTTAAGTATTTCTTCAAGCTCTGATCTTCTTTCTTCAAGCTTGCTTAATTTTTCTATTTCAACTTCTTTAAGTTCTTCTTGTAATTTATTTATCCCTTTTTGTCTATTTGCTTGAATCTGGTCATTATCTTCATTTATTTCTCTATTAAAATCGTTATCGTATGCATCTTGTAACACTTTTATTTGATTTTTTAATTCTTCAATTTTTTTATTATTCTCTTCCATAATTTCTCCTCCAAAATTCTCATTAGTAAATAACTACTTAAATTATACCAATAATATATTTTTTGTCAATTACTTCATTTCATTAGAAACAAATATATATCCTGTATCTGCCTTTTGCATAGTAACTGTAAAAGTTGAAGTTTCTTCTCCACTTTCATTATATTGTGGATTATAATATTTTCCGTTTATAACATATTTATTTGATTTTTTATATCCAGATAAATCTGTTGCTTGATTATATCCTGCTTCACCAGTTGATAAATAGCAATATTCTTCATTTTCACTCCAAACTATATCTTCTGGTAAAACACTTTGTAATTTATCTACTGTATATTGTTTTTCTGTTTTCTCTTTTATAAAATTTATAAGCTCTTCACTTTTATATTTGTATACAGGTGTGTCGAAAACCTCCCCATTTTTCAATTGACTATATTCTTGCATTGCTGTATTACTTGTATCTCCTATTTTTTGACTTGCACTTATTAAAATCCAATCCCATTGTAAATCGCTAATATCTTCTATTTTACTATAGTTACCTTGTATAAATCCATTATTTTCTTCATTGTTAAGAAAGTTCTCAATATCTTTTAATTCTTCTTCATTTAGTTCTTGTTTCTCATTCGAAACTGTATTCTCTTCTTTTGAAGTATTTTGCATATTTGAAGATAAAGTATTTACTCTATTTTGCAAATCTCCTATTTCCTTTTCATTATTTTGTTTTGTGCTTATTAACTCATACGCTAAAACTCCTATCCCTATAATTAAAACAATAATTATAATTATGCATATTATTGTGCTCTTTTTTACTCTTATTTCCATATAAACTCCTCCTTATTATAATTTTCACTGATATTACTATTATATCATCATTTTACATACAATTTAATTTTTACATTCTAAGTAATTTTCTTATAAAATTTATTAGTTTATGATAAAACTTTTCTTCTTTTACTATTACTGGTAAATTTTCATTATTTGAGCTTTCAATTTCTTTTGTATCATTAATGTTTTTTCTTTTGAATAAATCATTTGAATTGTATTTTTTCTGCTTTTCTTCATCTACTTTTTGTCTATCATATTGCTCTTTTGCTAGTATACGTTCTCTTTGATATGGTGTTGCCCAATAGTCTCTAAAAATATTGGCTAAAATAGCTCTTGTTTCATCAAGTAATTCCAAATCTTCAAATTCCACATTATCTCTAACTTCAAATTTATAATTCTTGTCCATTTCTTCTTCGAACATATCTCGCATATCTTGCGGAATTTTCTGCACACTTTCTTCTGGTACATGCTTTAATATTTCTACAACTTCCTTAAAAGCTTTATTATAATTATCTTCCATTCATTTTCTCCTTTTATTCCTCAATTCTATGTTTATAAACTTCTTCTGGATGATTTCTTTCGTGAACTTTACTTATAACTTTATCATATGCAATATCTTTTTGCATTGTTGGAGTATTAATAGTTGTTTTTCCAATTTGTTGAGTCATAAATTTTTTTTCATCATTATCTTTATCTATATTTTCTTCTCTTTCGTTTTTTTCCATATCTATAAACATACTTAAATAATCTTTTCTGTGATGAATTTCACCAGTATAAATAATTTTTCCATTTTCCTCTTTGCATACTTCCCATTCTTCAACTGGTAAATATTCTTTATTTGGATATTCTTTTTTATAAAATAAAGCCATTTCTTTAAAAACGTCCCATGTTGTTCTTGGTTTGCCATTTTTATCACAAATAATTTCTATTAAATCCGTATTAATAATATGTCCTTCAAATGCATGCATATTCTTTTTTGTCATAGGTACTTTTTTAGTTCCTTTTGCATTATAATTATGGTCTTCCCAGCTATAATCTATTTTATCTCTTAAATTTGCTTTCAAACATACATCATTTTCCCAAATTGTTTTAGTAATATCATATGTTATTCTATCCATATCTTCTTCTGTTAAATTTTCATTTATACCATTTTGGAAAATGTCCTCTTTTATAAAAGTTACAATATCGATAAAACCTCCATTTCCATATTTTTCATCTTCATCGTTAAAACCTTTATTTAAAAATTCATTCATTTTATTTTTGGTATCTTTTCCATTCTCTCCATTACTTGTTTTTTCTATATTATGCAAAAACTCATTCATAAGATAGGCCAAATTATTTGCTTGTTCTAGTACTCCTTCTATACCTTGACTGAAAAATACTCTAGGGACTGGGTCTTCTGGGCTTCTATTCACTCCATTTCTTTTTCCATCTCTCGGCACTAATCCATTCTTTTCAATGCTATCTATATTCAACTTACTTGTAATATGCCAAAAAGCTTTTCCATCTAAATATTCTTTTTTTAATTCACTCTTTTTCATTTTACTTCTCCTTATACCTTAATAATTTCTTTCATCATATGATTTTCAAATACATAGTGTTTATTGCACAATTCTTTTAATTTTGGTCTATGTGTTACAATTACATATGTTTTATCTTTTAAGTATTTTTCTATCATATGTGTTATTTTTTCTTCTGATATAACATCTAAATTTGATGTTGGTTCATCAAAGAAATATAATTCTTTATCTATTAAAATCCCTCTTATTAAGTTTAGTCTTTGTTTCTGCCCTGCAGATAGTTTTACTCCTCTTTCTCCCACCATAGTATCTAATCCTTCTGGTAGTTCTTTATACCAATTTAGTAAACCTGCTTCTTCTAATAGTTCTAGTATTTTACTATCTGGTATGATTTTTCCTAAACAAAGATTGTCTCTTATACTTAAATCAAATAATTCTACTTCTTGTGAAACAAAGACTAAATCTAGCCTTGCATCCTTTATTTCTTTATTATCTATTAATAAGTTTCCAGTTTCTAATGGATATAATCCTGCTAATATATTCATTGTTGTAGTTTTACCTTGTCCAGATTCTCCAATTATACTAACTTTGTCACCTTTATTTAAAATAAATTCTGGTATTTTTATTTTGTTCCCTTCTTCAGTGTATGAAAATACTGTATTTATTAATTTTACATTTTCAAAGCTATTTATTAATTTTATTTCTTTACTTCCTTTAAAATATTCATCTAATTGTTCTTTTGCCCCTTTAAACCTTACACTTACATCTATCATTTTTACTAAATTATTCAAATTAGAGTATAGTTTTCCAAGTGCTGTCATATAAAATAGTAAATAAGGTAAACCATCTTCTCCATTCTTTATCATTATCATTGTACTTATTAATACAACTATATATAATGAATTTGTAAATATCGTAAATACTGTATTCATATACGATCTTTTCTTCTCATTTATTTTTGTTACTTTTAAATATTCTTTTGAACTTTCTTCTATTTTTTTATTTCCGAATTTACCAATATTTAATTTTCTTACTGCAATTATATTTTGAATAAAATCTACAAATGTTGCATTATATTTTGAACGTGCTTTTCTAACAGCTTTGTCATATTTTTGTTTATTTTTCATCATTTTATATTTTAAAATAACTGATAGCGTTGATATAATAATACAAATTACACCAGTTATTATTGATTGTTTACACACCATATACAAAATAGATGTTCCACCTATTAAAATTGGTATTACGCTTAGTTGAAACTGCCATATTACTTCAAAAAATAATTCTGCAACATCTAAAATTAATGAATGTATAAAACCAGTATGAGTACTAACTATCTTTTCCATTGTCATTGATTGGACCTTATTAAAATAGTATCCCTTTATTTTAGTTATAATCTTTATTTCATTTATATTATCTATATACGACCCTAATTTAACTGTAATTAGAGAAATTATATCTAAGATAATTATTGCAATTGTTAATTTTAATACTTTATCTATTGTAAGTGGATTGGTTCCAAAATAAGAAAGTGCAAAGGATTGCCCATAATACGCTATTGAGTAAATTATACTTATTATAGTTGAATATATTAATAATTTTTTAGATATAACTTTAAATAACTCTTTCATTTTATCCTTCCAATCTTTAGTATGCTTATATGTTTTAAACATATGAATTATATCATACTAAATATTAAAATTTACAAATGTAACATAAACTTAACAAAGTTGTAAAATAAATGAAAAGGTAAGTTCGCCACACAGGTCGCCTTAGGTTGCTGATTTTTACAACGTTTTAAATCATTTTTTTAATCTAAGATTGCAACACCAAGGTATAAAAAACAATTTATTTGTCATTTGTTATTATCGGGTCGCCCTAAGGACGCCGACCACTACAACGTTTGACATTAATTTTTATAATATAATCGTATCAAATGAAGAACAAAATTTTCCTATAATATAAAATTAAAGCTTCAACTATAATTAGTTGAAGCTTATATGTTATCTTACATTTTGAATTACTAACTCTAAATCACTTAATTCTTTATTTATATCAAGTATTTTCTGATAGTTCTCTTTGCTTGGATTTACTCTTTGAATATTTTGTAATTTTTGTTTTTGATAGTTTAATTCATCTAATTTCATTTGATACATAAAAGCTTTTCTTTTACTTTTAAATTGTTTCAAACCTTCTACATCGCCATTTTTCTTTAATTCACTTTGCATTTGCTTAAATTCATGAATTTTTTTATTATTTTCTTGTTCTACTTCTTTATACTGTAAATCCAAAATTTCATCTTCTGCATTTATAATACTAATTCTGTCTCCACTTCTTCTAGCTAAGTCCAATTTTCTATATGCCATTGTTAATGGAGTATCTTTAGTATCAACATTAACTTTTATTTCTTCTTTGAAACTTTTTTCTTTCTTAACCTCTCCAAATATCGATTTTTTTGAACCATTTGAAAATTGTGACATAATTAATAATTTTTCATCAATATCATCTTTTCCAGATTTATTTGGAATATTTTTTGCTTGTGTATTTTTATCATCATTTACTCTTTCAATGTTTTCAATATTTCTTTCTGGATTCTCTCTAAATTCTCTAAAAAATCTTGACATTTAACCACCTACTTTACTTTTATTTCCTACATTAATATTGTAACATAATTTACATAAAATGGCAACCTTTACCTCCTAATTTTATAAAACCTAAGTTTCCCTACACCTAAAACAGAAATTTCTTATAACAAAACAAAGGAACAGCAATGCTGTTCCCCTTTTTTAGATAATTGCAATTACAAATAGTGCAACTACAATAAATGCTAGCACACTACTAATGCTCTGGTTCATTCCGATTGTATTACAGAATACACTTTGGCTTTTCTGATAAATCATAGGTATAATACCTGTTACCCATAAGAATAAAGCTACCATTCCTTTCCAGACAAACCGGATTAAAAGTCCAATTACTCCAGCAAAGCCTTTGAAAATTGTTGAAGCAAGGTTATTACTAACCTTAATTCCAACCGTTCCTAATAACATTACCATACCTACGAGTATAATAATCGCTGGCATAAGAGCATTAATAGTTGCTATGGAATAGCTACCTAATCGTGGTAAAAACTCCTCTGTCATAAAGTTGTAAAATAAAATTATCATATCTTTTTTCCTCCTCAAATGTTAATATTTATATATGTCAACACTAATTAGTGTTATTCGGAAATAAATTTATATAAAAGGACATTGCCTAACTATATTCATAGTACCATATTTTACATAATATTGCAAATTTATATACTTTTATTTATTAATCATCTACTATTGCATTTAATTTATTTCTGTTTAATTTTATACTTATTTTATTTTTTCAAATTTCACTCCTACATATGAATAGGAATTTTATGTAATAAAAATAACCTAGCTCAAATTTCGAGCCAGGTTATTCAAACTTATGATGCAGGAATTTTAGTTACTATAACTTTACTAGATATTTATCTCCAAATTTCTTGATTTCTACATTTTCATAGTTATCTACCACATAATGTTTCCTTATTTCCTTAATTTGCTTTCTGCTTGGCTCAAAACTTTTTATATAGCTTATAACTATATCTTGAGCCTGTATAGTCAAGATTTCTTTATTTCTAATGCTGCTATTCACATATTGAGTTGCAGTTTTTACACTATTTTCAAGAGTATCTGAAATACTCTTAACATTTTTAAAAGTAGGCTTAATATTTTTTAATCTCTCATCAAACTTCGACATAATGTCATAGTTCTCTTTTGTTAAAGCCTCTTTTATAATGTTAGTATCCACAACTTTAATTTGCTTCCACAGGTTCATTGCTACTTCATAATATGGTGAATTTTGAAATTCTTTATTTTGAAATGATAGACATTCATCTGCTAACATGTCTGCTAATCCTTCAATAAAATACATTCCATCTTCACTATTTTTTACCGGTGCTATGCCTAAGTAATGCATAACTTCATGTGTAAATACAGATTGTAGCAATACTTCATCTTGTAAAGAAATTTCGTTTAAATGAATCTTATTTTCTTTATTATCAACATACCCATACAAAGTTTGCCCGTTGTAATCATCACTTGAATATATATAAACTTTTTTAAGTTTATCAAGTTTTTTTGACATATCTACCTTGTATTTGTTAGCAAAGAATTGATTCATTCCAGCTTTTAATTCTTCAAGCTTTTTAAGCACTTCTTTATCTGCTTCTTTTTCATTTTTTATTTCCTGATTAAGTGCTGTAGCTGCCTTTTCATCATCAGTTATAACATCAAAGTCTGTTGTAATCCGAAGCTCATTTTTCTCCCAGAAAGCATACTGTTTCTCATTATAGTACTTAATTCCTACTCCAATTATTAGAACTATTGCTATAATTCCAATAACTCCAAAAATTTTCTTTTTCATAAGTTTGTTACCTCCGCTTTTTTTCTTGTTGTTTTTGTTTGTTTTTGCCATAGTTGTATCCTCCTATATTCTATTGATGCCCGTAGCAATAATATCGCTATCAAAGTGTTGGTTTAATTAAAAATTCCTGCATCTTTATTTTACCATATTTTACATAATATTTCAATTATAGAAATATATCTGATTATTACATAAATGTTTATATTTTTTATCTATGTTATTTATCTCTTTACCACTTTATTAAATGATATTTTTATTTAAGATATTGTTATTTTCTTGACTTACCGAGCATACAATGATATTATTTCTTTAGTTTTATATTAAAATGGTATCTTATATTTTAGATATCAATGTTGCACTTTGAAAACTATTTTTAGAAAGGAAGGTAAAATTTTATGCGGATATGGAGATTTGTAATTACAGGTGGACCATGTGCAGGTAAAACAACATGTTTAAGTATTCTTGAACAGTCTTTAAAGCAAAAAGGCTTTAAAGTCATTGTTGTTTCAGAAACTGCAACGGAACTTATTAACTCAGGCATAACTCCTTGGGAATTAAATTCAGAAACATTTCAATCTCTATTAATAGACCTGTCTATTAATAAGGAGGATACTGCATGTACAGCTGCATTTTCCTTTAAAAAGGATGTTGTTATTCTTTTTGATAGGGGGCTCTTAGACTGTAAAGCTTATGTTTCGCAAGACGCTTTTAATGAAATATTACGTCAGCGAAATACAACTGAAAATGAAATATTAAACTCCTATGATGGAGTTTTTCATTTAGTTACTGCTGCCAAAGGTGCTGAAGAGTTTTATACTTTAGCTAACAATACAGCTAGAAAAGAAACTCCTGAGCAAGCTATCGAATTAGATGACAAAACTCAATCCGCTTGGATTGGTCATCCTAATTTTAGAGTGATTGATAATTCTACCGATTTTAAAAATAAAATTGATAGATTACTAAACGAAGTCTATTCAATAATTGGATTACCAATTGCTACACACGTGCAGAAGAAGTTTCTTATTAAAAAACCTACAGAAAAAGTTTTCTCTTCAATACGTGGTTTGCATAAAGTTGAAATTTTGCAAACTTATCTTCATTCTAAAGATGAACGTGTTGAAAGACGTATTCGTCAAATAGGTTCTGATGGCAATTATACTTTTTACTATACAGAAAAAAAGGAACTGTCAAACTCAAGGATATCAAAAAATGAAAGAAAAATATCTCACCAAGAATATATTTCTTTATTGATGAATGGCGAGAAAAGTATTCGAAAAACAAGATATTATTTTTTATCTAAAAATCAATACTTTTATCTTGACATCTATTCCGATTGGAAAGATAAGGCTATTCTAGAAATAGATTTAACATACGAAAATAAGTCTGTTTTTATTCCACATTGGATTGATGTTATCCAAGATGTAACTGATATACCGAATTTCAAAAATAGAAATCTAGCACACTAAAATAAAATTATTTCAAAGTTCAAAAAAAGAGATTGAATTAATTCAATCTCTTTTTTCTTATATTTCTTTTTCATGTTCATGTTGTATTTGTTTTAATTTGTTTAATTCTTTATTTATATCTTCTTCAAAAATAATATCTTTTGCTAAATTAACATACCAATCTATATTAATTAATAAATTGTTTTATTCTGTTTTTTATATTCTTCAAATAGTTCAATACATTCATCTCTATCAATTTGTTTTAAATTAATTAAATCTTTATTTTTTCCTTCCAAGTAGTCATAAATAATATCATCTCTAAAACCTATTTCTCCTGCATCTTTTTTTGTACATGCATAGTAAACTTCTTTTATGTTAGCCCAAATTATTGCAGATAAGCACATTGGACATGGTTCGCATGACGTATATAATATGTAATTGGATAGGTCATACGTTCCTAATTTTTCACAAGCTTTTCTTATTGCAGTAACTTCTGCATGAGCTGTTGGGTCATTGTTTTTTAGAACCATATTGTGTCCTTGAGATATTATATTTCCCTCTTTATCTGTTATAACTGCCCCAAATGGTCCTCCTTCATTTGATGTATATCCATTGTATGCTTCTTCCTTTGACATTTTCATATATTTATTCATATTTAATCCTTCTTTCTATCTTATAAAAAAGTAACCTATGTGTTTATATTTATTTAACATTAATTTAATTTTTCTTTAATAAGTTTAGCAAGTTCATTAGCTCTTTTAGTTATTTCATTTATGTTTTCTCCTTCTATCATTACCCTAACTAAAGGTTCTGTTCCAGAAGGTCTTATTAATGTTCTTCCATTTCCACTAAATTCTTTTTCTATTGATTCAATTTTTTGCTTTATTTCTTTATCATCTTTATACATATCTTTTTTGCTTGAATCAACTTTTGCATTTACTAAAACTTGTGGAAATATTTTTACTATATTGCATACCTCAGAAGCGGTTTTATTTTCTTCTAATATAATTTTTATTAGCATTAAAGAAGTTAATATTCCATCTCCTGTAGGATTATAGTCTAATAATATAACATGACCAGATTGTTCTCCTCCAATATTGTACCCATCTTTTAACATTTGTTCAAGAACATATCTATCTCCAACATTTGTTTGAATGAATTTAATATTATTTTTTTCTGCATATTTATTTAATCCTAAATTGCTCATAACAGTTGCAACAAGTGCATTTTTATTAAGTGTTCCGTTTTTTTTCATATAATTCGATATTACAGCTAATATTTTATCCCCATCTATAATATTTCCATTTTCATCAACTGCTAAACATCTGTCTCCATCTCCATCGTACGCAATTCCTAAATTAAATTTTCCCTTTACAACTTCTTCTTGAAGCATTTCAAGATGTGTTGAACCACAATTTTTGTTTATATTTATTCCATCTGGCTTATTGTTTATAATTTTATGTTCAATTCCTAAACTTGTAAATACCTTTTCCGCAACCTTGTATGTTGCTCCATTTGCAGTATCTATTAATACTTTGAAACCTTCTCTGTTATTGTTTTCTATATCTTCATCAAAATTTTTTCTAAAGAAATACACATATTCATCTATTAAATCTTCTCTAATTTCTGAAACTCCAATTTTTTCATTTTTAGCAGTAAGTTCCTCTAATTTTCCAGATTCCATTACCTCTTCTATTTCTTCTTCAAGACTATCTGGAATTTTCATTCCTTTATTACTAAAAAATTTAATTCCGTTAAATTCAAAGGTATTGTGTGAAGCAGATATCACAACACTTGCATCTGCTTTTAATTTTTTTGTTAAATATGCAACTGCGGGTGTTGGTATAACTCCAAGTAATTTTACATTTGCTCCATAACTTAGAAAGCCTGCTGTCATCGCACTTTCTATAAGTGTTCCAGAAAGTCTAGTATCTCTTCCTATTAATATAGTTGGAGCATGATCTGTATGTTTGGAAAGCACATAAGCTCCTGCTTTTGCTACTTTATAAACAAGTTCTGGTGTTAAGTCTATGTTAGCAATTCTTCTAATTCCATCTGTTCCAAAGTATTTTCTCAATTTAATTACCTCTTTCCGAATAAACCGGATTTTTTTATATTTATTTTACTTTCAACATTTCCATTATTTATAACAATTTCAGGATTTATTACAGAAAGCAATTCTAAATATTCTTTTCCAGTTATTTTCTCTAGTTTTTTTAATATTATATTCATTTGTGTATATATACTATTACTTTTATGGGTATCTGTTCCTAAGAAATGAATTAGTTTCTTTTTTAATAATTTTTTGACACATTTAGAAGCATCATTTCCATACTTTCCAATTATACTTCCATAGTTAGCTTGAAATAAAACTCCCCTTTCAACTAATTCTTCTACAAATTTTATATCTTTTTGAACATATGAATATCGTTCTGGGTGTGCAATTATAGGGGTTATTCCTTTACTTTCAAGAGAGTATATAACATTTTCTAAATATAATACTTTATTGTTCATTGGGAGTTCCATTAGTAAATATTTTGAATTATTTAAAGTCGGCAATTCTTCCTTTTCTATTAATTCATAAATATTATTGCTAATATATGCTTCTGCCCCATTATATAGTTTTATATTTATATTTTCAATATCTGATTTAGATTTAATTTCATTTATTATATTTTTTCTTTCTCTTTTAGTTATATCGTAACTATTTTCTATATAATGCGAAGTTGTAATAATATCTGTAAATCCCGCTTCTTTAGCTTCTTTTAACATTTTTATCGTTTCTTCCATACTTTCAGATCCATCGTCTATATTCGGAAGAATATGTGTATGCATATCTATCATTTAAAATTTCTCCCTTAATTTTTGTTTAAATATTCATCTATTTTGTCTATAATTTCTGCATTTTCGCTTTTGTATTCTGAATTTTGTTCTTGTTTTATTTCTATTTTACTCTCTTTTTTCTCAATTCTTTTAGGTTCGTTTTTTATTTCGTAATTTTTGCTTTCATCTTCTCTATGGCCATAATAGTAATATCTACTTTTATATTTTTTTAAAGATGTTGGAATTTTATTTATAACAACTCCTGCTATTTTACCACCTACATTTTCTATATTCTTTTGAACAGTTTTTAAATCTTCAATTTTAGTTGTTTTATGGCTACTTACAATAATTGTATAATCTACAATTCTTGAAATAATAACGGCATCTGTAACTAACATACAAGGTGTAGAATCGAATAATATTATATCAAATTTTTCTTTTAATTCTTCTAAACCTTTTACCATTTTTTCGCTTGATAATAATTCAGAAGGATTTGGCGGAACATTTCCTGCTGGAATTACAGACAAATTTTCTACTTCTGTTTCATAAATAAATTTTTCAATTTCGTTATTTTCCTCTGTTTCTGCTAAATAATTTGAAAGACCTGGATATATTGGTATTTCGAATATATTATGAAGTCTCCCCTTTCTCATATCTGAATCTATAATAACAACTTTCTTTCCTGTTTGTGCAAATGCAACTGCTAAGTTTGAGGTAACCCAGCTTTTCCCCTCTCCTGGTACTGTACTTGTAACAAGCAAAGTAAGTGTTTCTTCTTTATTACTCATAAATTGCATATTTGTTCTTAAAGTTTTAAATACTTCTGCAATAGGAGATTTTGGATCATTAAAAGTTATAATTTCATTTTTCATTATTTTTTACCTCCTACTTTTATTTCTGGGACTTGTGCTAAAACATTAAGTCCTGTATTTTTCTCTATATCTTCTGATGTTTTTACAGTTGTATCAAACAAACTAAGTATAAACACTATAGCACATGTAAGTACTCCACCTGCAAGCCCAAATATAATTGTTGTTTTTATGTGATTAATATTGTATGGTTCTTCTGGCATTTCTGCTTTATCTACAATATAAACATTATTAATATTGTAAATTTCTTTAACTTTATCACAAAATACATTTGAAAGCTCATTTGCTATATTGAATGCAATATTTGCATCTTCGTTTATATATGTAATTTCTATAACCTGTGTATCTGAAACGGCATTTACAGTTATATTATCTGCAATTTTTTCTTCTAACTGCTCGTCCATTCCTAAATTTTGTAAAACTGTTTTTATAACAGTTTTACTTTTCACAAGTTCACTATATGTAGATACAAGTTTTTGGTTTAAACTTATATCTGTTTGAGTTATTTCATTCTCTTGCTTATTGCTTTCTTGTTCATAATTTTGTGCAAGTAATAATGTAGTAGAAGACTTATACATAGGCTTTTTAAACTTTACACTATAGATACCACCTACAACAGCAAATATAATTGCAACAGCTATAATTATAAACTTTTTCTTCCAAAATATATTGAATAACTCTTTTATTTCTATTTCTTCCATATTCTATTTACCAACCCTTTGTAATATTTGAATTCTTCTGTTTTTCTAAATAATATTATATAAATAACATTTGGAATTATCAAGCAGATTATTAATTTTATTATTATAGCTAATATTCCTGTATATGTTATTTTTAAGCATGTACAATATGTAAGAGCACATACACAAATTCCTAAAATTGTGTACATTATTAATTTATAAAAATATGTAAAAGATTTTTCTTTAAATACATATTTATATAAAACATATGGTTCAACCCATATAGATGTTGTTAATGTGCTTATAATAGTTCCTAAAAATACACCTGCTGCTCCAAACTTTTTTGCTAAAATTATAGATGCTATTAAATTTATTATAGATTCAAAAATAGGTTTATATCTATCTTGATAAAAAGTTCCTGTTGCATCTTTAAATGTTAAAACCGTTTTTCTCATTCCTTTTAAATAAAATGCAATAACAATTATAACTACAACACTTAATTCAAATAAATATTCTTTTCCAATCCATAATTCTACAAAATTATTAAACACACACATTAAACATATAGCACAAAATGAAAATAGCCAGAAATTTAAGAAAAACACTTTATCAAAAACTGATTTAACTTTTTCTTTGCTCTCCTTAGCACCTAAATTTCCTACACTTGCTACAATCGCATCAAATATTTGATTTGTAACTAATTCAAGACCATTTATTATCATATAATAATTTGAATATACTCCAACAGATACTATTCCAACAAATTTTGATAAAATAATATTATCTGTTGAATTTACCACCATTCCACCTATTTTATGGAACATCATTGCAAAAACATTTTTCTTAATTTTATTAAACTCTTGCTTTTCTAATGGCTTTGCATTTTTATCTTTTAAATATGGATACATTTTATTCGCTTTTATAGATATTGCTATATTTTCTAGTACTGTTGAAATAACTTGGCACATTAGGTACAAAATATAATTTTGTGTTGCAACTAACACAATAATTTGTGCAACATTATATATGAAATAAAAACCATATCTATAAATTGTAGCAATGTATTTTTTTTGGTCGCAAATAATTAAAGAACGTTTGTAAGAGTAAAAATACGAAATTCCTGTGTTTATTACAAATAGAATATATATAATATCTAAATTAGGTATATTAGGCACTTCACTTATTAAATATCTATAAAATGGTGTAAATCCAATTCCTAATGTAAGTATTACAATTCCAATTATTCTATAAGCTTTTTTATATAAATTCATTAAGCTTTTTATTTTTTCTGTATTTTCTTCCGCTATGGGTTTATATAAGCTATATACCATAGCAGAACCTACTCCAAGCTCTGCTAGTGAAATCATAGTTAAAATATTTGTAAATAAGCCATTAATTCCTAAATATTCTGAAGATAAGTATTTAACAAATATCATTCTTGTTAAAAAGCTTATAGCTACACCAAATATTTGACCTATAAATGCTGTTATTAAATTAATTATACTATTTTTAGTTCTTTGCATTCGTTTCTCCATTTTTCTTTAAATTATATTCTTTAATAATGTCATCTACATGATAAGATAATATTATAAGCATTGTTATTAAATTATGGTTTAAGGTTTCTGTTATCATCATTATAAAAAAAGCAAACCACGTAATTGATAGTATTTTAGAAAATTCGCTTTCTTTGTTTTTCATTAATTTTTTTCCGATTAAAATATTTATAACAAAATAGTTTATTAATAATATAGCTCCACCACTAAACATAACATCTAAAATTTTATCATGAGTTGCTACACCATAAAATATACCTGTTAAATTTGATTTTTGAGTTCCAGATAATACTCCATATCCTAATATTATTTTTTCTTTTATTAATTTTATAAATGCATCCCATATTTCTGTTCTTCCTGTAAATGTAAGTGATTTATGTAATACTGTTTCAACTAGGTAACTAAAATTATCTTGCACTCTAAATATTACAATTAATATAAACATAACTATATATGTAATAAAAAAATTTCTAAAGTTAAATACTTTGCTGTTTTTTAATGCAGGTATTAATAAGTACAACAATATTATACTTAGCCCAATCATACTCGTAGCTGATTTTCTTATAAATACCGTTAAAACAGATATTGTAATTAGAAAAATAGTTCTTATATCTACCTTATCTGATTTGTAATACGAGCTTATTAATGCTAAACAAATTGCTGGCAATATATATTTTATGTGAGTATTATCATACCCTAAAAAGAAATTATCACTTTGTAATTCTGTAACATACATGCCTTTTGGAAATAATAAAACTGTAATAAAATTTATATATATCCATATTTTCAAAATAAATAAAATAGAATCTATCGTTTCTTTTGGTGAAATCATTATAAAATATTCAATGGCTATACAAATTCCTAATGTAGTAACAACTTCACTTATTAAGCTATGTAAATCACCTTTATTTATGAAAGTAGATAATATTAATATTCCCTCATAACTTAGCATTGCAAGCATTATTTTTGATATTTTATTTTTCTTTACTATTTCTCTTATATATAAACATATTATAATACATAATGATATTGCCCAAGCTAAATCTAATATCCTATCTATCGTTTGAAATTGTGTTGATATATATTCTGGTTTTATATATGGTAATAGTAACAGAAACATTAAAATTTTATTTTTCATTTTAACTCCTACTATTTCTCAAAACTGCATTTTGAACTTAATTTTTCTTCAAAAGCTTTGTTTATTATTTCTTTTTCTTTTTCATAATTATCTATGTTTTCTGAATCATTCAAACAAATCATTTTGTGTTTTCCTTGTTTTATATCTTCTATAATATTACTATTATCATTAGTAATATTATAAAATTGTCCATTTTTTACATCTGCTGGATAAAATTTTCCTTCTGCAATTTGCCAGTCTTTAAAAACATATTGGCTAACATCATTTTTACTTCTAAATGTATTTTTGCAAGTTTCATCCAATATTTTTTCTTCTTTCTCCCATACCGTTCTTAATGTACTTTTTAAAAATGCATTTGGTGTGTGTAGTTGTTTAAATCCTGGAAAATTGTGCCAAGGTAAAAGTACTATATTTCTATATAGATATTGTCTATTTTTTAACGTAAACCATTTATTTTTGTTATTTTTTATTGATGTTTTCATATCAAAATGAGAGTTTATTATTTCCATATTATTTAAAAATATATGATGAATTATATCTTTTCCATCTGCAACAATCGGATTTAAAATTGCACTAGCACATGGTAAGCCATTTTTAAAGAAATCTTCTTCTTTCACATAATTATTTATAAACATATCATCATTAAAATAAACAAATTTTTCAGATAAACCTTTAATTCTATGCATATTTAATTCTATTGTATGTGAACTAAACGTTGGTAAATATTCTTCTGGTATATAGTCTTTGTGGTTTACTATTACCAATTTTTCATTTTCAGTATTTAACCATTCTGGAATATGTCCCCACGTTATAAAATATATTTTATTAACCCAAGGTGTATATTTTTCAACTCCTCTAAACCAGTATTTTAGATTTTCCCAGTCTCTATATCTTATATTTCTATCATCTGCACCAGAATTCACATCATATTTTTTTCTTTCTTCTTGCCAAACTTTATCATTTCCATCTACCCATGGTATAACAAAATCAATTTTTTCCATTTTATATCTCCTATTTTTTATATATTTTTAAAAATATTTTGTATATATCTAAATTCAAATTTATTAATATAATTGCTATTTTATCTCTTTTGGGTACTTTATTATCTTTTAAAATTGTTTTTCCAGTTTTATTTATATAATTTACTAAGTCTAAATCTGCTTTATTTTCTTTAGATAGCAACATTCTATTTAATGTACTTATGCTAGCATATATTTTTCTCCTTAATACGCCCTTTTCCATATTAGGATATTTTTTTAGTATATCTTCGCACATTATTTTTGTTAGTTCTATTAAATCGTAATGCCCATTTTTAAACTTTGAGGTTGTTATTGAATTATTCCTAATTACATAATTGTATATTTTTTTATTTGTACATGCTATTTTATTAGCTTTTATAATTAATTTATAAGTCGTTCCAACATCTTCAAACATTTTTCCTTTTGGAAATTCAACATTTTCAAATAATTCTTTTTTATATAATTTAGAACAAGCTGATATATAGTAAAAATCTGAATATAACATTTCTTCTATTGCTTTTTCGGGGGTTATGCAATATTCTTTTGTTTCATCTTCTTTTATTTTTTTTGCACCTTTTATAACTCTAAAATCTGCTATAGCTATTTCTGAATTAAATTTCGTTATTAAAGAATATAATGTTTCAATATAATTTTTTTCTACATAATCATCTGAATCAACAAATGCAATATACTTACCTATTGCTTCTTGCAAGCCTTTATTTCTTGTATCTGAGAGTCCACCATTCTCTTTATTTATTAACTTTATTCTTGAATCCTTTTCTTTGAATTGTTCGCATATCTTCTTACTATTATCTGTTGATCCATCATTTATTAATAAAATTTCTATATTAGTATAAGTTTGATTTATTAAGCTTTCTATACATTTTGATAAATATTTTTCTACATTATATACAGGAACAATAATAGAAACTAACCTATCTTTTTCTTCCATCTTTTTTTCCTTTCTTCATTCCAATATATCTTACTGCCATGTTAGGAATAAAATTTAGTAAAACTTTTATATTTTTATCTTGAATTGCTCTTTTTAATATGTATTTTGCCATTCCTCCTCCTGCTTTTGTTGTTCCATATTTATCTAAAAAGCTATTCATTCCAAAGAACAATCCAGTATCATAATATCTTTTATATAGTTGTTTTAATGTAAATGTATGTGAGTGTATCACTTCTGAATCTGCACAATATTTTATTTTGTAGCCTTTTGTTATAAGTTTATATGCTATATACATATCTTCGTTTGTTGGTAGTTTTTTTCCATCATATCCATTTAGTTCTTCAAAAATTTTTCGATTAATTGCAGAAGCGGCATCTGAAAAGAAAAATGTTTGTAAGCCTAATTCTTTTATATTTTCATTTGATACTATTCTGCTTTTTTTAGGATAGTTTTTCTCTCTTGTGTACTTTTCTATTGTATTTTTTGTACAAAGTTGTCTACTAAAACATGCTTGAACCTTTCCATCTGAAATGTCTTTAGTTAGGTTATATAACCAATCTTCTCTTTCAATTATTATGTCTTGTGTTGTGAATACAACAATATCAGCCTTACTAGATAGAGCTGCTTGTTCTCTAGTAAGGCTGTGTGAAAATTCTTCTTTCTTTATTTTTGTATATTCAATCTTAAGTTTTTTTAAAAGTTCTTCTGTATTATCCTTACTATCTGTTAAAATATATTTTATATTATTAATTTCAACATTTTTTTGCTTAAGTATTTCTCTATGTAATCTTTCTATATCCTTTTTCGCGTTATATAAAGGACATATAATATCAATTTTCATACTACATAGCTCCTTTTCTTTTTAAAACAGATATTATAGTTTTAAAAAATATTTCCATATCCATTTTAAAACTTATATTTTCAACATAATCTAATTCCATTTGCATTCTTTCTTCATAACTTGTACAACTTCTACCATTTGCTGCCCAATTTCCTGTTAAACCTGGTGTTACACTTAATAATTTATTTTTGTTTAAACCATATTTTTCAATTTCTCCATCTACTATTGGTCTTGGCCCTATAATTGATAAATCACCTTTTAATATATTTATTAATTGTGGTAATTCATCTAAACTTGTTTTTCTAAGTATTTTTCCAATTTTTGTTATTCTAGGGTCATTGTCTAATTTATAGTTTATTTTATATTTTTCCATTTGTTCTTTTGTAAAATACTTACTAAAATTATTGGCATCTGAAACCATTGTTCTAAATTTATAAATTGTAAAATATTTGCCATTTTTTCCTATTCTAGTTTGTTTATAAAAAACTTTTCCTTTTGAATCTATTTTTATCAATATAGAAATAAGAGTAATAAATGGTAACAAAATAACTAAAGCTAAACTAGAAATAAATATATCAGTTCCCCTTTTAAAACTTAAATATAATTCCTTTTTATCTAATAAAGATTTTTCTTTTACTTCAACAATGTCTGTATTTGCTTGTACATTTTCCATTACATTATTTGACATCTTTTTCCCCCATTAATTTGTTTTTATTAGAATAAAAATATTTATTTTTAAATCTATTTAATACTACTAAAATTATAATTCCTGTTAAAACCCCTAAACTATCAATAACTACATCTCTTACCATAGCAGACCTATGTGGTACAAATATTTGATGAATCTCATCTGAACATGCATATAAAAAGCCCGATATAAAACTATATAAAATTTGTTTTGTTTGATAAATTTTGAAGGTTTTAAATAATAAATAAATTAGTATACCTCCCACTGTATATAAAGAATAATGTGCTAATTTTCTAATATATGGATTTACTCTTTCAACTAAGCTATCTGAACTATTTTTAGAAAATTGAACAATAGCTTTTGTTGTTTCGTTACTAACTTTAGAAGACTCATCTCCATTCTGTTCAGAAAAGAAAAAAACTGTAATCATCCATAAAACTACAAGAATTAAATAAATTATCCTTTTTATATAATTTTTTCTATATTTACATAATTTTCCCATAGTTCTATTATACAATGTTTACATAACTTTTGTCAACATAAAATAATTATAACCTGTCCCAAAAGTAACAAAAAATGTAAATCGGGGACAGTCCCCGATTTACATTAATTCGTATATCCTGTTTTTTGTATTACTTCGTTGCTTATTTGCTTTACTGTTGCTGATGGTTCATAGTTTTCTTGCTTGTATATATTTTCGTGTAATTTTTTTACGTTGCTTTCTAATGTTATTGCTGGTCCGTACCACACTCCTCCTATTGTTGCTCCTTTTGTGTTGTATGGCCATCCTATGTTGTTGTTTATTTTGTAAGTTGCTATGTTTGGTAACATATTCATTATTTCTTTTGAGTTTATGTTTGTATATATTTTTGGTAATATTGTGTTTGCTACTTTGTTTAGTTCTATTGGATTTAGTGTTTTTGCTTTTTCTAGCATTGCTTCTATTACCGTTCTCATTCTTTCTGTTCTTTTGTAGTCTCCTCCTGCTGTATATCTTATTCGTGCATATGCTACTGCTTGTATTCCGTTTACATGTTGTTTTCCACTTTGTGTTACATGCTCAGATGTACTAGTTGTTACTTTGTTTAGTTCGTCTACATATTGATTTATATATTTTAGTTCTTCATCTGTTATGTTTAATTCTATTCCTCCTAATGAGTTTACACAGTCAACTACTGCTTCAAAGTTTACTGTTACAAATTCTGTTATATCTAAATCTAAATTTGTATTAAGTGTGCTTAAGGCAAGTTCAGCTCCACCATATGAGTATGCATGTGTTACCTTGTCCAAATTTCTTCCTGTTATTTTTAAGTATGTATCTCTATATACAGAAATTAAATTCACTTCTTTAGTTTTTTGATTTAGTACTGCTAAAATTATACAATCGCTTCTGTTTCCTTTTCCATAGTCGTCTGCTCGTGAGTCTATTCCTAGCAATGCTATTGTTCTGTATCCTGTTTTTTCAAGTTCTTGTTCTACATTGTCGTTAATTTCTATTGAACTTTCATCTATATCTACATAGTTTATTTTATTTACTTTATTATTAACATATAAATATCCTGCAAATATAGTTGAAATTAGTACAATTAATACTACAATTAAAATAATTAAAATATTTTTTTTCATAAATACCACCTTTTTTACTACATTTTATTTGGCATTTGTATTCCTAAAAGATTAGCTCCTGTTTTTAAAATGTTTCCTACTGCATATGTTAAATATAATCGTGCATCTTGAACATTTTTATCTTTGGTAATTATTTTGTTATTGTTATAAAAACTACTGTATTCTTTTGCTAAGTTTATTAAGTATCTAGATAATATTGAAGGTTCATTTTTTTCTGTTACTTGTATTAGTGTATCTTCAAATTGATATATTAAATTTATTACATTCATTGAGTCTTTATCTAAAAGATTTTTTACAAGTGATTCATTATATTCTGGAATATATCCTGCTTTTTCTAATACACTCTTTGTACGTACATACATATATTGTATATATGGTCCTGTTTCTCCTTGGAAGTTTAATATTGCATCCCAATCAAATATTTCGTCTTTAATTCTGCTATTGGCTAAATCGTTGAATATTATTGCTCCTATTCCAACTTTTTTAGCTACATCCTCTTTATCCTCTAATTCTGAATTTTTTTCCTCTATTATTTTTTGTGCTCTTGTAATAGATTCATTTAAAAGGTCTTCTAGCTTTATTATATTCCCTTCTCTTGTAGACATTTTTCCTGTTTTTAGTTGAACCATTCCAAATGGTACATGTTCTAAGCCTTTTGTGTATTTTTCATCTAATCCTAATAATTTTGCGACTTCAAATACTTGTTTAAAATGTAAAACTTGTTCATAAGATGTTACATATAAAGCTTTATCAAAATTATAAGTTCTTGCTCTATACAATATAGCTGCTAAATCTCTGGTTGCATATGTTGTTGAACCATTTGTTTTTCCAATAATACATGGTGTATCTATTTTTGCATACTCTAAATTTATTATTCTTGCACCTTCAGATTCTTCAAGTTTTCCAGATTTTTCAAGTATGTCTACAACTTCGTCCATTTTATCTGAATAGAAGGCTTCTCCATTCCATGAATCGAATTTACTTCCTAGTAAATCGTATACCCTTTGAAATTCTTCTAAACTTAATTTTCTAAATTTGTTCCAAATTTCTGTGCAATATTTATCTCCATCTTCAAGCTTTTTAAAATTGTTTCTGCATTCTTCTAAAACACTTTTATCTTCCTTACATAGTGCATTTATTCTTACATATATTTTTGTAAGTTCATCTATAGGATTTTCTTCTATATTGTACTCGCTTCCCCATCTTTTATAGCCTTCTATTAATTTACCAAATTGTGTTCCCCAGTCTCCTAAGTGGTTTATTCCTATTGTGTTATATCCTAAAAATTTATAAATATTATATAAAGCTCCTCCTATAACTGTTGAACGTAAATGACCTATATGAAAAGGTTTTGCTATATTAGGAGATGAGTAATCTATTACTATATTTTTGTTTTCACCTATTTTAGATGAACCATAGTTTTCTTGTTTTTCTTTTACTTCTTCTAAAACTTCTTTAGCAAAATTTTCTTTATTTGTATAAAAGTTTAAGTATCCACCTACTATATGCATTTTTTCTATTAAATTATTATCTAACTTTATATTCTGTTTTATTTCTTCTGCAATTGCTACTGGAGATTTTTTTAGCTCTTTTGCAAGTCTAAAACATGGAAATGCAAAATCTCCGTTATTTGTATCTTTTGGTATTTCTATATATTCTGGCAATATTTCTACTCCATTAATAGCTTCACTTATTATTTTTGATATTTCGTTTTTATAATTAACCATTTTCTTCCTCCAATTCTTGTATATTATAATATATTTTAAAATGATTTTCAATATATTTATGTAAACAATATTAGATTAATATAATTCCTTACTCCATAAAAAGGAGCACATATCTTTATGTGCCCTCTTTTATTAAAATTTGAAAGTTTTAACATACGTATTATATATGCAATCCTTTCTTTCTCTTTTTTCTGCTAAAAGTTCTTTTTCCTTTGCTATTTTAACTAATTCTAAGGTTGAATTTTTTAACCCTGAATCTTGCATTTGACTTCCAAAATTATAACCAATAAAACAAAGTAAAAAATCACTTAAAAGCTTTTTTTTGTATTTTTTTCTCTCGTATGGTTCTATTTTCCAGTTAAGAACCGTTTCATCCTGCATGATTAATTTTGCAGAATATCTTTCATTGCCCACTTGTGATAATTTTAATCCAAAGCTATATGGATTAATAAAAATATTGTTTTCTACAGACATCTTATATATAGATACCATTTTATCCAATATATCTACCAAATTTACAATTCCTTTAAAATTGCTGGCATTCGAAATATATATTTTTTCATCCTTCCATACAAATTTTTTACTATAGTGTATTCCATTTAAAGGAAAAAATTCTATAATATTATCCTTTATTTCAGAATTAACAATATCTCTATCTACCTCTTTTTTGCTTTGAATTTTAGAAATATATTCTATTCCTAAATAATCTGCTAAAGCCTTTCCGGTTATTTTTTTATACCCAGAAAGCTTTCTCTGCTCATCTATCCATCTTTGCATTTCATTTAGCTTTAAACTATACGAAATACAAATAGAAAAGACAATGCAAGTTACTGGTAATATTGCAATAGTATACAGACCTTGACTTCTAATTGTATAGCCAGTTATTTGCTCTGCAATGCAACATACTAACAGCATAATGTGAACAGTTACATAAACACACCGAAAAATTCTTGGAATGTTCTTTTCTGTAGCTTTACCATATATAACTCTCATTAAAGAAAATATATTACATATGATAAAAAGTGTTACTACAATTTTAAAATTTAAAACTGTCATAATAATCCCTCCTTAAGACTAAATCTGTTTTTTTCCTTGATGTTAGGGAGTTTCTACTAACATTATGGTAATATTATATCAGTACTTTACATAATTTGCAATATGTATTAATAATTTTTATCGTCTTTTGTTGTTATTTTTATATTTTTTTGGTATTATTACAAAATATGGAGGAGTTTTATGGAGTTTAATTATACTGTTAATACACCAAATTTATATAATACTGTAAGAGATGTTTTAAAGAATTATTTCTTAGTTTCTTCAAGACTTTTATTAAAGTTAAAAAATAATAATTGCGTTTTTCTAAATAATAAAAAATGTAGTATTAATTCAACTATTTCGTTAGGTGATATTGTATCATTTTCTTTAGATTACGAAGAAGATAATTCTAATATTGTTGCAACTAATATACCTTTAAATATTGTGTATGAAGATGAGTGTTTATCAATTATAAATAAACAACCAAATGTAGCAATTCATCCTTCTATGCTACATTATGATAATAGTTTGTCAAATGGAGTTAAATTTTATTTTGATTCCATAGGCTTAAAAAAGAAAATTCGACCTGTAAATAGATTAGATAGAAATACTTCTGGACTTGTTATATTTGCAAAAAATGAATATGTTCAAGAATTTTTAATTAAACAAATGCAAAATAATACGTTTTCTAAAGAATATTTAGCAATTTTAGAAGGTACTCTAGATAATAAATATGGCACAATAAATGCACCTATTGCAAGAAAAAAAGATAGTATTATTGAAAGATGTGTAGATGAAAATGGAGATACTTCTATCACACACTATAAAGTTATAAAAGAATTTAATAATTTAAGTTTAGTAAATTTTAAATTAGAAACAGGAAGAACACATCAAATTCGAGTTCACTCTAGTTATATAGGTCATCCAATACTTGGAGATGACTTATATGGTAATAAGTCATCTATAATATATAGACAAGCCTTACATAGTTATAAAATTAGCTTTATTCATCCAAAAACACGTGAAAAAATGTGTTTTGAAATAGATTTACCTAAAGATATGATAAATATACTACATTAAAGGACACAGTATATTGTGTCCTTTTTTATTATTGCTTTTTATTCTATTTCATCGTTACAATCTTCAAATTGACTGTTATATAAATCAGCGTAAAATCCTTGTTTTTCTAGTAATTCTTCGTGTGTTCCTTGTTCTACTATATCTCCATGATTCATTACTAGTATTAAGTCTGCATTTTTTATTGTTGATAGTCTATGTGCTATTATAAAGCTTGTTCTTCCTTTCATTAAGTTATCCATTGCTTGTTGTATTTGTACTTCTGTACGTGTATCTATTGAACTTGTTGCTTCATCTAAAATTAGTATTTTAGGGTCTGCTAATATTACTCTGGCTATTGTTAATAATTGCTTTTGTCCTGCAGATACATTGCTAGATTCTTCGTTTAATATAGAATTATAGCCATTTGGTAAGGTTTTTATAAAGTGATGAACATGTGCTGCTTTTGCAGCTTCTATTACTTCGTGTTCAGTTGCATCTTCTTTTCCATATTTTATGTTGTCTTTTACACTTCCTGCAAATAACCATGTATCTTGCAATACCATTCCAAACATTTTTCTCAAGTTTCCTCTTTCGAAGTCTTTTATATTGTGTCCATCTACTAGAATTGCTCCACTGTTTACGTCATAAAATCTCATAAGCAATTTTACTATTGTTGTTTTTCCAGCTCCTGTTGGTCCAACTATTGCTATTTTTTGACCTTCCTTTATTTTTGCACTAAAGTCATTTATTATTATTTTATCATCGTTATAACCAAACTTAACATTATCAAATTCTACATTTCCAGCTAGTTTATCAGTATCTATCTCCTTTGTAGCTGTTTGTACTTCTTCATCTTCTTCTAAGAATTCAAATACTCTTTCTGCTGCAGCTATCATCGTTTGTATTTGTCCTGAAATTTGTGCTATTTGTGCTATTGGCTGTGTGAATTGTTTATTGTAACTTATAAAACTTTGTATATCTCCAACAGATATTTTACCTTGTATTGCAAAATATCCTCCTGTTATTGCAACAGCAACATAACCCAAATTTCCTAAAAAGTTCATTAATGGATACATTAAACCAGATAAAAATTGAGATTTCCATCCAGATTTTGCAAGTTCTTCATTTGCTACTTTAAAATTATTTATTGATTTTTGTTCTCCATTAAAAGCTTTTACAACTGTTAGTCCACCATAAATTTCTTCAACTTGGCCATTAACGTGTCCTAAGTATTCTTGTTGTTTTTTAAAGTATTTTTGTGATTTTTTAGCAATTACAGAAACTATTATTGAGGCTATTGGAAGTATTAATAATGATATTAATGTCATAGTTACATTAATAGAAAACATCATTGCTAAAATTCCTACTATTGTACAAACTGAAGTTATTATTTGTGTAATGCTTTGGCTTAAATTCATTCCTAGCATATCTATATCGTTTGTAATTATAGATAAAACCTCTCCGTTTGTTTTTTTGTCAAAATATTTCATAGGTAATTTGTTTATTTTTATAGATAAATCTTGTCTTAATTTATAAGCAACTTTTTGAGATACTCCAGACATTGTATATCCTTGAATAAATGAACATACTCCACTTATTATGTATAAGCTTAATACTGTTAATAAAATTTTTGCTAGTTTTTCAAAGTCTATTCCGCTTCCTCCGGAAATTTTACTTATAATTCCATTATAAATTTCGGTTGTAGCATTACCAAGAACTTTTGGTCCAACTATTGTAAATATTGTACTTGCAATAGCAAAAATTGCTACTATTAAAAGTTTTATTTTATATTTTCCTAAATATCCTTTTATTAATTTTTTTGTAGTTCCTTTAAAATCTTTCGCTTTAGCTGTAGCATGGTGTCCTCCTGGTCCACCTCCCATTGGTCCTGGCATTATGCTTCACCTCCTAGCTCTTTTTCTGAAAGTTGAGAAAGTGCAATTTGTTTATATACTTCACTAGTTTTCATAAGTTCTTCGTGTGTTCCTTTTCCTACAACCTTTCCTTCTTCTAATACTATAATTTGGTCTGCATTTAAAATTGTACTTATTCTTTGTGCAACTATTATTACAGTTTTCTCTTTTGTTTTTTTGCTTAAAGCTTCTCTTAAAGTTTTATCTGTTTTAAAGTCTAATGCAGAAAAGCTATCATCAAATACAAATATTTCTGGATTTTTAGCTATTGCTCTAGCAATAGAAAGTCTTTGTTTTTGACCTCCTGATACATTGCTTCCTCCTTGTGCAATTTCTGAATTGTATTTTTTATCTTTACCTTCAATAAATTCAGTAGCTTGCGCTATTTCTGCAGCAGTTACCATTTGCTCGTCGCTCATATTGTCATCTGAATATTTTATATTAGATTCTATTGTTCCTGAGAATAACATTCCTTTTTGAGGTACAAAGCCTATTATATCTCTTAAATCTTTTTGTGATAAATCTTTTACATTTACTCCATCTATTAAAAGTTCACCTTCTGTAACGTCATAAAATCTAGGAATTAAGTTTACTATTGTAGATTTACCGCTACCTGTACTTCCTATTATTGCAGTTGTTTTTCCTGGCTCTGCTGTAAATGATATATCTTCTAAAATTTCTGTGTCTGCATCTGGATATCTGAAAGATACATCTTTAAATTCTACTAATCCTTTTTTACTTGGATTTAGTTTTTTTGTTTCTTTTTTATCTGCTATACTTGGTTTCTTTTCCAACACTTCATTAATTCTGTTAGCTGAAACAGAAGCTCTTGGTATCATTATAGACATTGCAGATATCATTAAAAAGCTCATTACAATTTGCATCATATATTGTATAAATGCCATCATATCTCCAACTTGCATTGTTCCATTGTCTACACCTTTTGAGCCTACCCATATAACAAGTACAGAAGCTGCGTTCATAATTACCATCATTAGTGGCATCATCATTGACATTGTTCTATTTACAAATATGTTTACTTTCATAAGAATTGAATTTGCATCATCAAAACGTTTTTCCTCAGTTCTCTCTTTATTAAATGCTCTTATAACAGGAAGTCCTGTTAAAATTTCTCTTGATACTTGGTTTAGTTTATCTATTAAACTTTGTAACTTTTTAAATTTTGGCATTGCTAATCCAAATAATATTGCTACTACAAATAATATTGCAAGAACAGTTACTCCAATAACCCACACCATGGATCCATCTGTATGAAATACTTTTATTAATCCTCCTATGGCAATAATTGGTGCATATACCAATACTCTAAATAACATACCCATTAGTTGTTGAATTTGTTGAATATCGTTTGTACTTCTTGTTATTAAAGAAGCTGTTGAAAATTCATTTAATTCTGCTCTTGAAAATGTTAATACTTTTGAGAATACTTTTTCTCTTAATGTTTTTCCAAGTTTTGCAGAAACTTGTGCAGATAAAAGCATTATGCTAACTGCTGAAATCATTGTAATAGAAGCAACGCCTAACATTTTTAGTCCTGCAATTAAAATATAATTATTTTGTAATTTGTCTGTATCAACACCTGCAGATTTATATAATTTCTTTATTCCACTTGTAACTGCTTGTTCTTTTATAGAATCTGGCATTTTAGTAATTTGTGAAGTGTATTCTTCCAACACATTATCTAGATTCTCTTTAGGCATTTGTTTTAACAAGGTTATTACATCTTGCTTTTCTATAATAGCTTTTTGTTGTTCTGGAACATTTGCAAGCATTTGCTCTTTTATTTTGTTTGCCGTTTCTTCATCTTTCAATGTAGAAATTTCTATTACAGGATTTGTAATAGCTTCTTTAAGTTTATTTTCTTCATCTTCACTTAAACCCTTCAAAACATAAACTTCTTGTTCTTCATTAATGTATTTTTCTACATTGTATGTATTATTTGAAGACTTTTCTAATGTATAGCTATCTATTATTACATTCTCGTCCTTACTAAATAACAATAAATTATCATAGTCTTCTTTTGATAATACACTTGGAACCTTTTCTTCGATTCCACCTGCTTGTATACCAACATTTACTATTTTCGAAGTATAATTTGGTAGTTCCAAATCGCAAGCTGCTTGCAGGCATAGTAAAGCTACAATTGCAAGAACCTTAAACCACGATTGTTTTAAATTTTTTAGTACTTTTAGCATATTTCACTCTCCTTAATTTTTTTTATTAATATTGTCTTATTTGCGGGCGGACAGAGGCGTCCGCCCCTACATCCAAATTAGAAATTTACTATAAAAAAATAAAAGACATTGTATTATTATAATAAAAACAATGCCTTTTTGCAACAAAATAAATGTAAATTTTATGTGAAAATCTATCTAGACCTGTCCCTCCATCCGACAAATTGTCGGCTGGGGGGCTGACCCCGTTAGCTATCTGATAATTGGTATTTGCTCATCCAGTATCCTGTTAGTTGTTCGTCGTCTTCTTGTGTTTCATTATCGTTTTTGTCGAACCAGAATGCTTCTGGTATTGCATATCCTTCGTCTGTTTGTGTACTTGTTCCGTTTATGAATATTACGTCTGTTCTTGCGTTTTTTGTGCTTCTGTTGCTCCAGTCGTTTTGTGATGATAGTATTTTGTATTCGTATCTTGGTATCCATGTGAAGTATGATGTTGTTGTTGCATTTTCTATTTTATTTCCGTTTATTGTTCCGTCTGTTACAACTATGTTTGCCCAGTTTGCTTCACTATAGTTGTACCAGTTGTTTGGTGCTTTTTCTGAAATTGGTATATATTTGCTTATTTCGTTATTTTCGTATATGCAGTAATATGTTCTATTTTTTAGTTCTTCATTACTTTTAAATGAAGATAAGTCTGGTTCGTTTACTGTTTTTGTTCTTACTTTTTTTGTTATAGAACCTATATATTCATTTGTGCTTGAATCTCTTAACATTATATTTATTATATACAATTTATCTGTTTCAAGATTTTTGTATATATAATGTTCTGTAAGAGATGTTCCTGTGTATTGTAAGTCTCCATTTAAGTAGTATTCTATTTTTACATTTCTATCTATTTCTGTTTTTCCATCTGTGTCTTTAGTTTTTGTTTCTGTTCCTTGTATGTCTCTTACTCTAATGCAATTTGCATCTGCCGATAGTTCTGCTGATACTCTAGCTTCTGTTTCTTCTTTCGATAATTGGTATTTACTCATCCAATATCCTGTTAGTTGTTCACCTTCGTCTTCTTCACCATTGTCGTTTTTATCAAACCAAAAGGCTTCTGGTATTGCATATCCAGTTGTTGTATCATTTGATGTTCCTAGTATAAATTTAACATTTGACCTTTGACTTGTTTGATTTAATGCATATTGATATCTTGGAATCCATACATAGTATGATTCTAAGCCATCATTTCTTGTTACTATATTTGCCCAATTTGAATATGTGTAATTATACCATTCACTTGGTGCACTTTTACTTATAGGAATTTCGCTATGTTCTATTCCGTTTTCATCCCAATATACATAAAAAGTAGTGTCTGGATCAAATCCTGTTAAGTCTGGTGGATTTACTTCTGTTGGTTCCATTTCTTTTGTCATACTTCCAACAATTTGATTATTTTCATCTAAAGCTGTTATATTTACAACATATGTTTTTCCTTCTTCTAAGCCTTCAAATAAATAATCTTCTGCTTTTTCACTTTCATGTTTTATTTGTCCATTTATAGCATATGTATATTTCTTTGCTTTGTTTGATACATTATTTGTAAAATTACTTACTTGTATAGATCCTTTTGTTGCTGACATATTAAAATCAATATTGAATTTTTCTAATTCACTTAATTGATATTTGCTCATCCAATATCCAGAAATTGCCGTTGCTACATTTGAATCTCCGAAATTAAACGCTTCTGGTAATTGGTATCCTTGTGCTATTAATTCACTGCTTGTAAGTGTTTCACCTGTTTCTGCATTTGTATAATTATTATATACATCTACAAATTTAATATCACTTCTTTGTGTATCTTGGTCTAATTTATATACATATCTTGGTATCCAAACATAGTATACTTCTACTCCTTCATGTTCAACATAAATATTTGCCCAATTTCTATCTTTATATGAATACCAGTTTCTTGGTTCTGAATCTGTTATCCAATTTGCCGGTGTTAAATTTCCATTTTCATCTACATTTAAGTATCTTGTATATTTACTATTAAAGTTCTCTAAAAATGGTGTATTTACATATATTCCATTCACTAATTTATATGTATTTTCACCAGCAACTTTTCTTTCCACATGTAAAACTTCTTGTTTTTCATCTTCATTTATTGGTTTAATTTTAAATGTGTAATCTGTATTTTCTTTTGCATCATAGTCTATTGCAATTTTATTTTTTCCATTTCCACTAACCGTAACATCTTGTCCATTTTTCGTGTATGTTATACTTTCAATTCCATTTATTTCTTGAATAACAACTACGCCTTCGAAAATATATGAGAAGTCTTCCTCGCTTAATTTAAAGTCTTTTTTCTCGAAATAAAATTTATTAAATTCTTCTGCTTTTTTGTTTTCTGCAATTCTGGTAACAGCTTTTTTAGAAACAAAAAATACTGCAATTAATATTAAAATTAAGATTATACTAAATAATATAATCTTAAACTTGTTTTTCTTTATAAATTCCTTGTTTAATTTTATTTTTTTCATCACAATCTCCTAATGTGAATTTTATAAATCTTTTCCGCAAACTACAACTGCACGAGAACGATATGAATAATTTCGTCCATCTTTATCACCACCAGTGTAAGCACTATAATACCCACTATATCCAAAAATTGAATTTCCTAAAGCCCTTTTCATTCCGGTGTTATCAGCAGAATTTAACTCAAAAAAACTAGAGCTTTTTGAATTATGCCAAGATTTAGTTTCCATTGTCGCATCCCCATATTTAGAAACGTAATCTTTATTATTATACTTATATATATCAACATATCTATTTGCAATAGTATTTATTACACCTAAACGCTCTTCATTTCTTGCAGAGACCCACTCATTATTAAAATTTATTACAATTCCTGTTTTATTACCAGTTGTTGTATCTCCATTTGCAATTATATTTGGATTCCCATAACTAGAAGCAGAAAGTATTGCCATTGCCCCATATTCGGTATTTTTTTCCATATGAACATCTATATTGTTAGATGTTGTGGAGGTTAAGTTATCATTTAAAGTTTCTGTAAGTCCCATAGCTCCACCCAATTTTTCCATTTCTCTAATTTTAGATGGCCAAGTATTTAAGGGATATATAGATGGCGTATTTCCATTTGATTGTAAAACTGCAAAATTTAAATTTGGCATACATACTAAGCACATACATGTTATAAATAAAATACTAATTATTTTTTTCATTAGAACTCTCCTATTTAAAATATTTTTGTTTATTTTATATTATGTATAAAATTATTTCAAGGCTTTTTATAAAAATATATAAGAAAAAATATATTTAAACCCGTCCCTAGATTCGACAAATTGTCGGCCGGGGGACTGACCCCAATAAAAAAACCCCGCCTTAGCCGTAAGATGTTAAAGAATTTTTAAGGACCTACTCTCGTAGGTGGGTATCTTGTTAATTGCTAATGGGTTTCTTACATAAATGCAAGCTTACACGCCACAATTAAAGGCAGATTCCCGTTTTAAACTTGTTGGTTCTAAAAATTCAGTCTACACGCACTATGCAGGGAAAATTATTTACTTATTTAATTAACTATTTGTATATTATCATATGCTTTTTGTTTGTTCAATGTTCTTATTTTCTTGATTTTTGTTGTTTATTTTTGTTTTTTTGCTTTATCTCTTGTTTTGTTTGTTATTCTTGTTTTTTTGATTTTATTGTTACGGGTCGTCGGGGACGCCGACCCCTACAACGTTTAACATTGATTTTATAATAATTTAGGCTTTGTTTGATGATCCAAATACGTCTCTTATTTTGTGTTGTACTGTTTTCTTTACAGATTCTCTTGCTGGTGTTAAGTATTTTCTTGGATCAAATACTGATGGTTCTTCTACAAGAACTTTTCTTATTTCTGATGTCATTGCTAAACGTAAGTCTGTGTCTACATTTATTTTTGATACTCCAGATTTACTTGCTTGGTGTAGCATTACGTCTGGTACACCTTTTGCTCCTGGTATTTCTCCTCCGTATTTGTTACATTTTTCTACTAATTCTGGAATTACTGTTGATGCTCCATGTAATACTATTGGTGTATTGGGTATTCGTGTCTTTACTTCTTTTAATATGTCAAATCTAAGTCTTGCATCACCTTTAAATTTATATGCTCCATGACTTGTACCTATTGCTATTGCTAAAGAGTCACAACCTGTTCTTCTAACAAATTCTTCTGCTTGAGCAGGGTCTGTATACATTGCATCATCTGATGCAACATTTACATCGTCTTCAATTCCTGCTAATTTTCCAAGTTCAGCTTCTACTACAACACCTTTCATGTGTGCATATTCAACTACTTTTTTGGTTAGTGCTACGTTTTCTTCAAAATCGTATTTTGATCCATCTATCATTACAGATGTGAATCCATTATCTATACACATTTTGCATGTTTCGTAATCTGGTCCATGGTCTAAGTGTAATACTACTGGAATATCGTGTTCTTCAAGTGCTGCTTCTACCATTTTTTTAAGGTATCCTATTCTTGCATATTTTATAGCACTTGATGATGCTTGTAATATTACTGGTGAATTTTCTTCTGCTGCAGCATCTACTATTCCTTGTATTATTTCCATGTTGTTTACATTAAATGCACCTATTGCAAATCCTTCTTTCATTGATTTTTCAAACATTTCTTTTGTTGTTACTAGTGGCATAATTATCACTCCTTTGTATTTTATTTAATGGGCACGGAGCACCGTGCCCCTACATATAATAAATATTATATTAAATTATCCAACTATTTTTTCACCTAATTTTTTGCCTGCAAGTAGGTGAAAATGTAAATGCATTACTTCTTGTCCTGCATCTTTTCCGCAGTTTGTAATTACTCTATATCCTGTTTTGTCTATTCCTTGAGTTTTTGCTATTTCTTTTATTTTAGTAAATATTTTTCCAATTAGTGCTTCATCTTCTGGTTTTATGTCATTAACACATTCAATGTGTTTTTTGGGTATAACTAAAATATGAATTGGTGCAGCTGGTTGTATATCTTTAAATGCTAATATTTCTTCGTCTTCATA
>JABLTO010232876.1_pt1 | contig 41614 bp, 37 predicted proteins | sample 7160091 | NCBI WGS metagenome assembly JABLTO01 (sample SAMN14651225, study PRJNA627086) | human gut metagenome | isolation source: feces | host: Homo sapiens
CAGAAGAGCACGGGGCAGAGCAAGACTGAGCCACTGATCGAAGTCGGACCACAACGCCATTGGTTTGTGGTCTTTTGTTTTTTCGAGGAGCGTATCCCGGATTCGTACTGTCTGACGTGCCGATTGGAAAAACACCTACCGGCGGCAAGCAGGTAGGGTGGTTCTGTGTCGGTGCCAATGACAAGGGGACGAAGCCGGGATACGCTTTTTTCTTGAAAACAGCAGAAGAAAAACCCTTGCTGCCCTTGGATTTCAGGGGGGCAGCAGGCAGATGATCAGAGGGCGTGCCGGGAGAAGGTGCCTTTTGCTGCCTTTGGCGGACAAGGCTGTATTTTCCGCGGCGCGCCGGTAAAGTTGGAGTGCATGCCATGCAGAAAACGTATATTCTCAATCAAAACCGTGATTTTTTACAATTGTACAGGCGTGGAAAAAAATTCGTTTCCCCCTATGTTGTGATTTATGTCAGAAAGACACGGCGCCGGTATAACCGGCTGGGAATAACCGTTGGCAAGAAAGTAGGAGGGGCGGTTCAGCGGAACCGTGCCCGGCGCATTATACGGCAGGCCTACCGGGAGACAGAGTCTATGTTTCCTACCGGGCTGGATCTGGTGATTGTGGCACTGCCGTCTATTGTGGGCATTTCGTCCACAAAACTGCGTGACTATCTGGCCGGGAGCGGACTGAGCCGCATCCGGCGATGGATGGAACCGCCGTCGGAGGGGGGAAAACCGGATTGAGGTACCTCGCGGCGGCACTGATCCGTCTATACCAGCGGTTTTCCCGACTGACACCGGCTGTATGCCGGTTTTATCCGACCTGTTCCTGTTATGCGCATACTGCAATCCTGCGGTTTGGACTACTGCGGGGCGGCTTTTTGGCCGTGCGGCGTCTGCTGCGGTGTCATCCGTGGAATCCCGGCGGAATTGATCCGGTGCCGGATCATCTGGAACCGCCCCGGATTCCCTTTCCCGGCACCCGGCAGCAACATATTCTACGCAACAGAAAGGGTTAAAAAATAATATGGATTTTTTATATGATCTGTGTGGTAAGCCGTTTGGCTGGATCATGCGTCTGATCTATGACCTGGTGGACAACTATGCGCTGGCGATTTTGCTGTTCACCATCATTACGAAACTGATTTTGTTTCCGATTTCGTACAAGCAGCAGCTGAATACCGCCAGAATGCAGCGGCTGAACCCCAAGCTGGAAAAACTCCGGCAGAAGTACAAAAGCGAACCGCAAAAGCTCCAGGAAGCACAGATGCAGCTGTATCAGGAGGAAAATATCAATCCCGGCGCATCCTGCCTGCCTATGTTTTTGCAGTTCTTTATCCTGTTCGGCATTCTGGATGTTGTTTATAAGCCGCTGTCCTATATCTTAAAGGTGAAAGACAGCGTGATCTCCAGCGCATTTGAAATTGTGCAGAAGATTGATCCGGATCTGGCGAAACAGGGCACCAGCCTGCGGCGTGAGCTGACCGTACTGACAGCACACCACGATCACGCATCGGATTTCCTGGATACCTTCGGAGACAGCCTCTCCGCACAAGTTTCCGAGTTCTATGACAAGTTTAACCTGTTCGGCCTGAATCTGGGGAGCATCCCCACCTGGCATCCGGATTCCTGGACACCCACTGCAATCGGCCTGTTCATGATTCCGATTCTGTCCGGTGTCTTGCAGCTGATCCTGACGATCTATATGCAGGTCGTACAGAAGAAGCGGAATCCGGGCGTGAAGGGCATGGGCTGCATGAACGGTATGCTCTATATCATGCCGATTTTCTCCGTCTGGTTTGCCTTCCAGGTACCGGCCGGCGTTGGTTTCTACTGGGTTTGCTCTTCCTTCTTCTCCCTGCTCCAGACCATCGGTCTGAACCTCTATTTCACCCCGAAGCGGACAGAAGAACTCTGCGAAAAGCAGAATAAGAAGATGCAGAAGAAGTATGCCAACGGCAAAAAGAGCTTCATGCAGAAAATGATGGGCGCACAGGAACTGTCTGAAGGCCAGCAGAAGCGGGCACGCTATGAAGAAGACACCAAGGATATGTCCCGGAACGAACTCTCCAAGTACAATCAACAGGTACTGAAGGATGCCAGAAAGCATATGGCAGAAAAATACGGGGAATCCTATGACGAAAGCGAAACCGACAGCAAGGAAGAGAAAAAGTAAGCATCTGCATCTGAAATGCAGATTGGAACGCGCAGACAGAAAAGAAGATCTGTTTTCACAGGAAATGTGCGGCGATTGACTGCATACTGCGTACAGAGAAAAATAAGTGCGGAAATGGAAGCTCCGCAGAAATGGAAAGGGATGAGCACGGTTATGAAAGAGATTTTTACAGCCAAAACGATTGAAGAAGCAAAGCAGATGGCCTCTGCAAAATTTGGCGTATCCGTGGATTATATAGTGTTCCGTATCCTGGAAGAACCGAAAAAGTCATTGTTTGGGAAAGTAAAACGGGAGGCACAGGTAGAGGCTTCCTATGAGCCGGTAGAAGAAGTCGCTCCGGCTCCGGCAGCAGTGCCGGAAGAGACCCCGGCGGCACCGGCTCCTGCAAAGGCAGAAACCGCGCCGGCAGCAGCAAAGCCTGCGGAAACAGAAAAGCACGTTTCCACACGGGGCATTGAATCAGAAGCAGTCGAAAAGATTCTGACAGATGCGGATATGTCCGAAAATCTGAGACATGCTAAGGCATATGTACAGAACATTTATCGGGAAATGGGCATTGAGACCGAAATTACCGTCATGCAGACCGCAAACGGCGTCCGCATGGAAATCTCCAGCCAGAACAAGAGCGGTACTATCATCGGCCGCCGGGGCGAAACGCTGGATTCCATTCAGTACCTGGCCTCGATTCTGGTCAATAAGGACAGCGAAACCTACTGCCGCCTGCTCCTGGACAGCAACGGCTATCGGGAAAAGCGCCGCAAGACACTGGAACAGCTGGCAGAAAAGATTGCACGGAGCGTACTGCGCACCGGACGTTCTACCACACTGGAACCGATGAACCCTTATGAGCGCCGGATCATTCACAGCCGGATTGCGGAGATTGACGGCGTTACCTCCCGGAGCGTGGGGGAAGATCCGTACCGGAAGGTTGTGGTTTCTTCTGTCAACGGCCGCCGGCAGGGCGGAAACCGGGGCGGCCGGAACGGGCAGAACCACGGCGGAAAGCGCCCGTATCGGGAGCGCGGCCCGGAGGACTTCAAGCGTAAGAATCTGGACTCCATGAAGACCAGCTTTGAACGGGATTATAAGAAGCCGAAGCCGGAGGACGAGCTGAACGCCGGCCTGTACGGAAAGATCGAGTTTTAACGTGATGTTTCACGTGAAACAATCCACAAAATGAAAAAACGGGCTGCACGGAATTCGGCAGCCCGTTTTTTGGAAGAAAAGGAGAAATTGCATGAAAACCATTGCAGCCATTGCAACGCCCCATGCCGCCGGCGGAATTGCGGTTGTCCGGGTATCCGGCCCGAAGGCGCTGTCCATTGCCGGAGCATGCTTTCGCAGCGTATCCGGAAAGCAGCCGGCAGAAATGGAGGGCTATACCTGTACCTACGGCACCTTCTGTACCCCGGACGGCAAAGAACTGGATGACGGCATCCTTACCATCTTTCGCGCCCCCCACAGCTACACCGGAGAGGACGTAGCAGAGCTTTCCTGCCATGGGGGACTGTATGTCACCGGACAGCTGCTGGAGGCGCTCCTGGCCGCCGGAGCCGCCCCTGCGGAGCCGGGAGAGTTCACTAAGCGTGCTTTTCTCTCCGGCAAAATGACACTGACACAGGCCGAGGCCGTGATGGATGTCATTGGCGCCGCCGGCCAGCGGGAGCTTTCCTTTGCCCGCGCCCAGCAAAACGGTGCCCTGTTCCGCCGTGTGCAGCAGATTTCTCAGGGGCTTGTCCGCAGCCTGGGGGATCTGGCCGCCTGGGCCGACTACCCGGAGGATGAAATCCCTGCCGTTACGCCGGAGAGCCTGGAGGCCTCTCTGCGGCCGGTTGTGACACAGCTGGAAGAAACCCTCGCCACCTACACCTACGGCCGGATTCTCCGCTCCGGGGTGTCTGCGGTGATTGTGGGAAAGCCCAATGTGGGAAAATCCACCCTCTTCAATCTGCTTTCCGGCTGTAACCGGAGCATCGTCACAGAGATTGCCGGCACCACCCGTGACGTGGTGGAAGAAGAAATCCGCCTGGGGAATGTGACCCTGCGCCTGTGGGACACCGCCGGACTCCGGGAAACCCAGGATGTCATTGAACAGATGGGTGTGCAGATCGCAGAGGAACGGCTCCGCCAGGCAGATCTGATCCTGGCGGTGTTTGATACTGCGCGGCCGCTGGATGCAGACGACCGCCGCATGATGGAACAGCTTCCGGCGCAGCAGCCGGTGATTGCCATTGCCAATAAGTCTGACCAGACCGCCCGGCTGGATCTGGAACAGCTGCAAAAGCGGTTTTCCTATGTGATTCCCATGACGGCAAAGGACGGAGACGGCCTGGAAGCCCTCCGCCAGGCGGTGGAACAGCTGTTCTACACGGAGCAGGTCACCCCGGAACTGGGAATCGTCTCCAACGCCCGGCAAAAGCAATGCCTGGAGCAGGCAAAGGAGCAGATTCAGCTGGCGCTGGATGCGCTGGCACAGGGGGAACTACTGGATGCCGTTACTGTGCTCCTGGAAGAGGCCGCCGATTCCCTGCTCTCCCTCACCGGAGAACGGGTGTCTGAGGCCGTGGTGGATGATGTGTTCTCCCGGTTCTGCGTGGGAAAATAATTGCCTTGACAAATTCGGTACAAATAGAGTATAATAAAAACGCACCTAGAATGAGGTGCGTTTTTTACTGAATTGATGGAAAAGCCTCCGCTTTGGGGGCTTTTTTAAGAGCCTGTTTCGGCATATGGCTGTATGAAAATGCACATATCGGCCGAAACAGCGGTTATTGCAAAAAAGGATGGTTCTATCATGTATCATATGGGAGAATATGAAGTCGCGGTTGTCGGCGCCGGACACGCTGGTGTAGAAGCAGCACTTGCCTCTGCACGGCTGGGCTGCCGTACCGTATTGTTTACCATTTCTCTGGATCAGATTGCCAATATGCCCTGTAATCCGTCTATTGGCGGCACGGCAAAGGGACATCTGGTACGGGAAATTGACGCTCTGGGCGGTGAAATGGGAAAAGGGGCAGATGCCTGCTTTTTGCAGAGCCGGATGCTGAACCGGGGCAAAGGGCCGGCGGTGCACAGCCTTCGGGTGCAGGCCGACCGGGTGCAGTATCACAATTATATGAAGCACGTCTGTGAGAATACCCCCAACCTGGAGATCAAGCAGGCAGAGGTCGCCGAAATTCAAACGGAAAACGGCCGTGTCACCGGGGTTGTCACAGCACTGGGGGCACAGTATACCGTCTCCGCCGTGGTAATTGCCACGGGAACCTACTTAAACGGCCGGATTCACGTGGGACAGGTTTCCTATGAAAGCGGCCCGGATGCCGCCCTGCCCAGCCGCCCTCTGGGGAAAAATCTCAGCGATCTGGGGCTGCGGATGCGCCGCTTTAAAACCGGAACCCCCTGCCGGGTGCATCGGCGGAGCATTGACTTTGACGCTATGGAGCGTCAGGACGGAGACGATTCCATCACGCCGTTTTCCTTTGCCACCAATCCCAGCGGCCTGAAAAATCAGGTTTCCTGCTATATCACCTATACCAATGCGGAAACACACCGGATTATCAAGGAAAATCTCCACCGTTCGCCCCTGTTTTCCGGCCAGATTGAGGGAATCGGCCCGCGCTACTGCCCCTCTATTGAAACGAAAATTGTACGGTTTGCGGACAAGCCCCGGCATCAGCTTTTTGTAGAGCCAATGGGACTCCAGACCGAGGAATATTACTTGCAGGGCATGTCCTCCTCTCTGCCGGAGGATGTCCAGCTGGCCTTTCTCCGCACCATTCGCGGCCTGGAGCATGTAGAAATCATGCGCCCGGCCTATGCCATCGAGTATGACTGTGTAGATCCCACAGAGCTGCGCGCCACCCTGGAATCCAAAAAGATTCACGGTCTGTACGGTGCCGGCCAGTTTAACGGCAGCTCCGGCTATGAGGAGGCCGCCGCACAGGGGCTGGTGGCCGGCATCAACGCCGCCCTTGCCGTGCAGAAAAAGGAACCGTTCCTGCTGGATCGCGCCTCTTCTTATATCGGCACACTGGTAGATGATCTGGTGACAAAGGGCTGTGAGGATCCGTACCGGATGATGACCTCCCGGAGCGAATACCGGCTGATTCTCCGCCAGGATAACGCTGACCAGCGCCTGATGCCTCTGGGATATCAGCTGGGACTGATTTCAGAGGAGCGCTACGCCGCCATGACGGAAAAATACAATCAGGTTGCACAGGAAAAACGGCGTGTCGAAAAGACCAATCTGGCGCCTTCTCCGGCGCTGAATGCCTTCCTGGAAGCCCACGACACCGCGCCGCTGTCCACCGGATGCAAGGTTGCCGACCTGATTCGCCGGCCGCAGCTCAACTATGCGCTGACTGCCCCCTTTGACGAACAGCGTCCCCAGCTGCCGGATGTAGTAGGGGAGCAGGTGGAAATCCAGATTAAGTATGACGGCTATATTTCCAAGCAGCTGGCACAGATTGAACGCATGCGCAAGCTGGAAAACCGGAAGCTGCCGGAGGATCTGGACTACACCACCGTGCGCGGCCTGCGTCTGGAAGCCGCCGAAAAGCTGAACGCCCACCGTCCCCAGAATCTGGGACAGGCCAGCCGGATTTCCGGGGTTTCCCCGGCAGATATTTCCGTGCTCATGGTGTGGGATACCGCACAGGAACAACAGGAAGGAGCCGCGCTATGACGTTTTCAGAAGCCAAAGCCCTGTTTGAAACCCAGCAGCTGCCGCTGTGTGAGACCCATTACCGCCAGTTTCAGATCTACCTGGAAGCCCTGGTAGAAACCAATCGGTATATGAATCTCACTGCAATCACCGACCCGGCAGAGGTCTGGGCGAAGCATTTTCTGGACAGCGCAATGCTGCTGCGCCAGATTTCCGTCCCCTTAGGCGGTTCTGTGCTGGATGTGGGCACGGGTGCCGGCTTTCCCGGTATGGTCATTGCCATTCTCCGGCCGGATCTCCGCGTCACCCTTTTGGACAGCCTCCAAAAGCGCGTGACCTTCCTGGAAGAAACCGCCGCCGCCCTGGGCGTATCCCAGCAGGTGACATGCATCCACAGCCGGGCAGAGGATGCGGCAAAGCTGCCCCGTTACCGGGAGCAGTTCGACCTGGTGACGGCGCGCGCCGTGGCAGAACTGCCGGTTCTCACGGAATACTGCCTGCCGTTTGCCGCTGTGGGCGGTGTGTTTGCCGCTATGAAAGGCCCCTCTGAACATGCGGGCCAGGCGGAAGCCGCCGCGGAAATTCTGGGCGGTGATCAGCCGGAGGAGATCTCCTACTGCCTGGATGCTGTAGGGGAGCGCCGCATTATCCGTATTCAGAAGCGCGCCGCCACACCGGAAAAATACCCCCGGCGCAGCGACAAGATCAAAAAGAATCCACTGCAATAACAAAGATGCAAAGAAAGCGTTTTCCACAAAATCGGCCTGTGGAAAACGTTTTTTGCTGCACAAAATTCTTCACAACAGTATTTCCACAGTTTTCAACAAAGGAAAATACCGCACAAAAAAATCCACGGAAACCATCGCAGTTTCCGTGGATTTTTCCTTTTTAGTTTTCCACAACGGAAAATTTTGCTGTGGAAAACTTAGTTTAGAACCGGTTTATTCCGGACGAATGCAGTCGGTGAACATATACCGCTGGAGCGGTTCCGGAATCCGAACAGAGCCGTCCTCGTTCAGGTTGTTTTCCAGGAACGCAATCAGCATACGGGGCGGTGCAACTACAGTATTGTTCAGCGTGTGTGCAAAATACTTGTTGCCGTCCTTGCCCTTGATGCGGATGCCCAGCCGTCTTGCCTGTGCATCGCCCAGGTTGGAGCAGCTGCCCACTTCGAAGTACTTCTTCTGACGGGGAGACCATGCTTCTACGTCCAGGCTCTTGACCTTCAGATCTGCCAGGTCACCGGAGCAGCATTCCAGTGTCCGTACCGGAATATCCAGGCTCCGGAAGAACTCTACGGTATAGCCGTACATCTTGTGGAACCAGTCCATGCTCTCTTCCGGCTTGCAGACCACGATCATTTCCTGCTTTTCAAACTGGTGAATCCGGTATACGCCGCGCTCTTCAATGCCGTGCGCGCCGACTTCCTTCCGGAAGCACGGAGAATAGCTGGTCAGTGTCTGGGGCAGCTTTTCTTCCGGCAGAATGGTGTCGATAAATTTACCAATCATAGAGTGCTCACTGGTACCGATCAGGTACAGATCCTCGCCCTCAATCTTGTACATCATGCCTTCCATTTCAGCAAAGGACATTACGCCGGTTACCACATTGCTGCGGATCATAAACGGCGGAATGTAGTAGGTAAAGCCCTTGTTGATCATAAAGTCACGGGCATATGCCAGAATGGAGGAGTGCAGCCGTGCAATATCGCCGCACAGATAGTAGAAGCCGTTGCCGCTGGTGTCTCTGGCTGCATCAATGTCGATGCCGTGGAGCTTTTCCATAATATCCACGTGATACGGCACCTCAAAATCCGGAACAACCGGCTCGCCGAAGCGCTCTACTTCCACATTTTCAGAGTCATCCTTGCCGATGGGCACAGAATCGTCAATAAAGTTCGGGATTACCAGCATAATCTTCCGGATTTTCTCAGAAAGCTCGGTTTCCTGCTTTTCCAGAGCATCCAGCTGATCGCCGATTGCGCCGACCTCTGCCTTTACAGCTTCAGCTTCATCCTTTTTGCCCTGTCCCATAAGCGCGCCGATCTTCTTGCTGATGGACTTTCGCTGGCTGCGAAGCTCGTCACCCTTAACCTTGGCTTCCCGGAACTGCTTGTCCAGTTCTACGACTTCGTCTACCAGAGGCAGCTTTTCGTCCTGGAATTTCTTCCGGATATTTTCCTTGACTTTTTCCGGATCATTCCGGATCCATTTCATATCAATCATGATTTTTTTCCTTCCTTTTCTATGCTGTGCGGGAAAATCCCGCAGAATTCACTTTATTTTGTTTCACGTGAAACAAGCTTAGGGGGAACTTTTACTCTCTGGTCAGACGCTGCGCCAGTGCTGCCAGATCGTCCTTATCGTAAAATTCCAGATTCAGGGTGCCCTTGTTCTTGCCCCACGTCACCGAAACGCGCCGTCCCAGCCGGCTTTCCAGACTGATTTCGATTTCGGTGTAGAAGCTGTCCTCCCGGTGCCGCAGAGCCGGTTCTGCCTGCTTTGCCTCGCCGGAAGCAATTTTTTCCACTGCCCGAACTGTCAGCTTGCCGTCTGCTGCCTTTGCCGCAGTTTCCGCGAGCAGCTTTTCATCAGAAATCCCCAGCAGCGCCCGTGCGTGTCCGGCACTCAGGCTGCCGTCCTGCACCAGAGCTTTCACCTGTTCCGGGAGCTTCAGCAGCCGCAGGGAATTGGCAATGGCACTCCGGGATTTCCCCACATGCTTCGCCACCTCCTCCTGGGTCATGCCGCATTTTTCCATGAGCTGGGCATATCCCCCGGCCTCTTCCATGGGGTTTAAGTTCTCCCGCTGGAGGTTCTCGATCAGGGCAATGGCCATGGTCTCTTCGTCAGACAGATCCCGGATCACCACCGGAACCTCGTCCAGTCCCAGCATCCGCGCGGCGCGCCAGCGGCGTTCCCCGGCCACAATCTGATAATTCAGTCCCAGCGGACGCACCAGAATGGGCTGAATCATGCCGTACTGCTGAATGGAGTCCGCCAGTGTCTGAATGGCTTCTTCGCTGAACTGCTTTCGGGGCTGATCCCGGTTGGGTTCCAGCTCAGAGAGCCGCAGTGTTTTTTTTACCTGCACATCGGCGGTGTTTTCGTCATAGAGAAAGTCCAGGCCGCTGCCCAGTCCGCCTATTGTCATGAGTCCTCACGCTCCCTTTTCCGTCCGAATACCATCATGCGCCGCTTTTTTTCCGGCGGCTTTTCGCCCAGCAGCTCCAGTCCCAGCATCATATAGGCCTCTGCGCCCTTGGACAGCCGGTCATAGTACATTACCGGACGGCCGTGACTAGGCGCTTCTGACAGCCGGACATTCCGCGGAATTTTGGTCTGAAAGACCTTTCCCGGAAAATATTTTTCCACTTCTTCCTCTACCTGCCGGGAGACATTCAGCCGCGCGTCAAACATCACAAAGAGAATGCCGCAGATATCCAGTGTCGGGTTGTAGTTGCTCCGTACCACTTTAATGGTATTGGTCAGCTGAGACAGACCTTCCAGGGCGTAAAACTCCGCCAGCATGGGGATAATCAGCTGATCTGCGGCAACCAGACCGTTCATGGTCAGGAGTCCCAGTGCCGGGGGACAGTCGATCAGGATGTAGTCATAGTCCATTTTACAGGTCAGAATCTGCATTTTCAGCCGGTTCATCCGGTTTTCCATGGCGGACAGTTCCAGCTCTGCGCCGGCCAGAGTGTTCCGCGCCGGAAGGATGCTGACATTTTCAAAATCCGTGCGGATAATTCCTTCCTGAATGCTGTTTTTTCCGCTGAGCACCTCATAGGATGACACCGCCAGATGTTTTTTCTTGATGCCCAGACCAGTCGTTGTGTTGCCCTGGGGGTCGATATCCACACAGAGCACCCGCTTGCCGCGGGAACCGAGGTAAGCACCCAGATTCACTACAGTTGTGGATTTTCCCACGCCGCCCTTCTGGTTGGCAACTGCATACACCATACTCACGCTGTATCTTCCTTTCCGTTTTTTCATCGGACGTACCTGTGCCGCTGCACAGTTCCCGATTTCCTCACAGATTCCCAGAACCTGTGGCATGTACCATTTTATTATAGCATGATTCTTGCCGGATGTAAAGGCTTCCTGCAAATTTTTTGGGTAATCCGCGCACCATGGTGTTTCACGTGAAACATTTTCCAGCCAGACACTGACATCCCTGGATACAACACCGGATTTCCGGAATCCAGGCAGAAAAAAGCCGGCAGTACTTCACCTCTGAAATACTGCCGGCTTGGCTGATATACTCAGCGCCGCTCGCCAATGGGAATCCGCACCCGGTACTCGATATAGTCCTCCCGCTGAATTTTCTGGGAATCCGCCGCAATTCCGGCGGCCTGCATGGTTTCCACTGCCTTGGCAATGGTGTTGACGAAAATCCGCACATTCTGGAACACCTTGCTTCGCTTTTTATAGCTTTCCCTGGTCTTTCGCTGCCCGATCATCTCCTCCACGGCGGCCTCGGTTTTCTCCACATTCAGGTTGTATTTTACCGTCTTTTCCAAAACCGCCAGCCGCTCCGAAGGCGCCGCCAGCCGCAGCAGCGCCCGTGCATGCCGCTCCGTCAGATTGTACTTCATAATGATTTCCCGTTCCTCCGGCGTAAGCCGCAGGAGCCGCAGCTTGTTGGCAATGGTGCTCTGCGCCTTTCCCAGCTTTGCGGCAGCGTCCTCCTGAGTCATACCATAATATGTAATCAGCTTTTCAATGGCACTGGCCTCGTCAAAAAAGGACAAATCCTGCCGCTGAATATTTTCCACCAGTGCCATAATCGCGGAATTTCGGGAGCTGATCTCCAATACAATACAAGGTACGGCCGTAAGCCCTGCCAGCTTTGCCGCCCGGAGCCGCCGCTCTCCGGCCACCAGCTCATAGCTGCCGTTGCTGCCCCTGCGCACGGTTAAAGGCTGTAGAATGCCATTTTGCGCAATGCTCTCTGCCAGAGACTGCATATCCGCCAGGTCAAATTCCGTCCGGGGCTGATGGGGATTGGGGGTGATTTCCCCCACCTCCACCTCCACAATGCGGTTGATGGGCTTTTCCCGTGTAAATGTTAAAAATCCTGCCATATCTGTTTCCTTTCACGCGCCTGGACAGATGAAGCGCGTACGGCTAACTCTTCCGGCACGCTGCCTGTCCATGAGAACACTTCCTGTAACTCTATTGTAGCAGATTCCGGAAATGTCCGCCAGCCAAAAATTCCTTGGTTTTTTCTGAAAATCCCGGATATTCCGGGAATAATCCGGCCGGAAGGAAATAATTTCCCCGGAAATGACAGGATTTATGGTCGCATTCCGTCAGATTCTGCGATATTTTTTTCCGGCGAAAAATCCGTTTCGTCCGACAAAAGTCCCTCTATCTGAAAATGCTGTGAAAATCGTGAAAAAACGGAAAAAGGACTTGCAAGAACCCGGAAAATATAGTATAATGTAGAATAGTATATTTGTTTGTATGGCACAGAAATTCTGAAAAAATGCCTAAGAACTTGTACAATACTCTCTGAGAAACTCCGGCCAGAAGGCCGGACACCATTATGAAAGTGAGGAAAATCCTATGTCATTTTTCGATAAACTGGGAAAAACCGTAACCGACACCGCCAATTCCGTGGTAGAAAAGACCAAAAGCTCTACCGATACCATTCGCCTGAATAACCGGATCAGCGAGGAAGAGCGGAACATCAACGCCGCATTCCTTTCCATCGGCAAGAAGTATGTAGAACTGCATCCCAATGATGCCGAAGCTGCCTACAGCGAATACCTGGACACCATTGTTCAGTCTCAGCAAAAGATCGCAGAGTACCAGGAACAGATCCGGAAGAACAAGCACCTGCTGCTGTGCAAGAACTGCGGCGCCGAGATTCCGGAAGCCGTGCTGTTCTGCACCAAGTGTGGCACCGAAAACCCGGTAGGAAAGCAGATGGCAGAAGAGCGTGCTGCAAGGGAAGCCGCAGAACGCGCTGCAATGCAGCAGGCCGCTGCAGCCCAGCAGTCCGCTGCTGCCGCTGCCGGTGAAGTCTGCCCCAACTGCGGCAAGCCCAAGACACCGGGCGCAATGTTCTGCACCAGCTGCGGCATGCGCTATGTCACCCCTCAGGCTGCCGCACCGGCTGCCGCACCGACTCCGGTGCCTGTACCGGTTCCGGCAGCAGCTCCGGCTCCGGAAACCGCTTCCGCCCCGACAGAAGCCCCTGCCGCTGCTCCGAAAAAAACCTGCCCGGCCTGCGGCCACGCTGTTCCGGAGGGCAACAAGTTCTGCATCAACTGCGGCGCTGCCCTGGAAGCAGCTCCGGCTCCCGCAGTCGAAGCCCCGGCAGAACAGGTTTGCCCCAATTGCGGCAAGTCCATCCCGGCCGGCAATAAATTCTGCACCGGCTGCGGCACAAAGCTCTGAGAACCCGGTTTCGTTGCGAAATTGAAACGCATTCTATTGAAACATTTATAAGGAGAAAAATATACATGATTTGTAAAAACTGCGGATTTGACATTACCGGCGGAGAATCCTTCTGCCCGAACTGCGGTGCTGCCACAGCAGGCGCACCCTCCCAGCCCACAGGCAACCCGATCCCAAACCCCATCCCGTCCCCGATTCCCACGCCGGCTTCCGCGGATCCCGGTGCCGGGGCGACCACTGCTCTGCCGCCCCAGGATGCTCCCGGCTTTGGCGGCCCGGTTCCGCCGGTAACGCCGATGGAGCCGCCGAAGAAAAAGAAGAAAAAGACGCTGCTGATCGTACTGCTGATTCTGATTCCGGTGCTCCTGATCATTGCGGCAATCGTCACCATTTTCCTCATTGGCAAGAATCTCTATGACCACACGGAAAAGGGACTCAATGCCTACTGGACGGCCTACGTGGAAGAAGACGGCCAGGCAATGGCAGACCAGGTGCCGGACAGCTATTGGGATTATATTGCAGATACCTATGATTTCACGGAAGAAGAATGCGTTGCCGGCATGAACTACTACCTGAACCAGTATGCCGATGGCCTGGGCGGCGATCTGAGCTATACCATGAAGACCAACGGTTTCCAGTACAACACTGGCAGCTCTGTTAAGGGCGAGGGCGCAAAGGATGTCCAAAGCCGCATGAAGGACTGGGGCATTTCTTATTCCGCTGCAATGGGCAGCAATGTGGATACTGAAATCAAGGGTGCAGAGGATACCGATGATTTCTCCGATACCAATATGTGGATGGTAAAGGTAGACGGCAAGTGGTGCAGCGTCAACAGTATGGTAGATTTTGAGACCATCTGTGAAGAGGGCTACGCCCAGAATGCAAAGTATGAAGAAGCCTTCGGCAATCAGGTAGAATCCTTCTGGAATGCATTCTATCAGCAGGATATGGATACCATTTTTTCGCTGATGCCGGATGAACTCTGGCCGATGCTGGAACAGGAATTCGACTGCGATCAGAAAACCGCAGAGAATTATACCAAGCAGTATATTGAAGAATTGCTGCGCCAGAGCACCGAGGAAAATCTGGACGATATTCAGATTTCCATGCAGATTACAGAGGTAACAGATGCAGAGGAAGACGAAATCAGCAATGCCAATGAATTCCTCAGCGACTACGATATGACCGTAACCGACCTGAAGAACGTTTCTCTGGATTATACGGCAAACTACGGCGGCAACGAAGAAACAGACACCATGAGCTGTACCGTCATTGAGCTCAATGACACCTGGTATATTTATGATGCAATGTATGTTGTCATGGAAGCCTGCTATGAATACGGCATGTCTTATTAAAAAGCGCCTGTTTTGCGTCTGAGGGAGTGATGGGGATGAATTGTACTCGATGCGGCCGCCTGCTGCCGGTTGGTGTCCGGTTTTGTCCGGACTGCGGCAGCGCCGTACCGCAAATGGCGGCAAATCCGGGGCAGCTGTACGGCGCACCGGTTCTGGCTGCGCCCAAAAAGAAGAAAAAGGTCTGGCCCTGGGTGCTGGGCATCCTTCTGATTGTAATGGCAGCCCTTATTACAGGAATTGTTCTGCTGTTCCGGATGATATTCCAGTCCATAAACAGCCAGGGGGAACTGATGCAGGCCGCGTCTCAGAATGCACAGGCGCTTTCCAGCCAAAACGGTACCGCCCTGTCCGGCATGATGCCGGAAGGCTATTGGGATTACCTGGACGAAACCTACGGTGTTTCACGTGAAACATCCAAGAATCAGTTAAACAGCTATCTGTGCAGCAGCAGTCTGTACCTGGAAACAGAGCAGACACCTACCAAGGTGGGCTTTTCCTGGGTAGCCTTCTACGATTCCAGGGCACAGCTTCAGTCAGATTCCTGTACCAAACAGGAGCAGCGGCAGTGCGAAAAGGCACTTTCCCGTTTTGGCCTGGAAGCCCAGGAGTATCGGGTGATCACATTCCGGGATGACCGGGTGCTTTCCATGGCGAAAATTGACGGCCGCTGGTATTCCGTAGACGTGATGCTGCTGGAAGAGGAGCTGTGCCGGATGCAGGCCTCCTTCCTGGATGAGATCAAAAGCTATATTACCGCCCTGGAAGAAAGTGATATCGACACGCTTCATGCAATGGCACCAGAGGACTTCTGGCCCTTGCTGGAGGATTGCACAAGCAATACAGAATCCGAGGCCGATACTGCGCTGGAATCTCTTCTGGAAGGCTATAATGTGGTAGGAAATGTGCAGGATGTCTCTCTGGACTGGGAGGATCCGGTCTGGTACACCCAGGAAGAACTGACGGTGGATACCTATGCGCTCTTTGACCTGCCGACAGAGGGGTGTGTGGACATCAGCTGTAATTATACCATTACCGGAGACAAGGACACCTATGACGGAGAATATATCTATTCTTTTGTCCTGGTGGAAGGCACCTGGTACCTCTATGATGCAATGCTGGATTATGCTGAAGCCTGCGGCTATTTCGATGATGCCAGCGATTATGAGGATTACGGTGACTTTGATTACGGGGATTACGATTTCTTTGATGATTACGGAGAGGGCTACGGCGATTATCCGAACGATTTCGGCAGCGAAGACGGCCAGACCATTTAAGGCAACACCGCACAAAGCCCGCCTGACGGCTTTGCACGCAATCTGCTTGCTGATTTTCCGTCATACTGCACAGAAATCCCTTGACATACGGCAGTATGCCTGCGGAATTTTTGTGCAATCTGTCGAAAAATCCGACTACGCATCTTACGCACAAGCTTTGTGCGGTGTTGCCTTAAAAATGTGTCTTCATAAAACACATTATACGTTTGTGAAGACAGGTTTTAAGCCCTTTTAAAAATCAGCAGAAGCAGGAAAGGAAAAGAAAAAACCATGAAATGTGAACACTGTGGATATGAAGCACCGGAACGGGCGGTAATCTGCCCGGAATGCGGTGAAATTCTGCCCCGGGAGAAAAAGGAAGCCGATGCAGAAAAGGCAGAGGCAAAAGCAGCGGTATCGGACAGCTTTTCCATGCCGTTTCTCTCCTCTTCCGGCAGCCAGGCCATGGAACAGGAGAGTGAAGAGGATCCCAGAGAACAGGCGGCGCAAAAGCAAATCCAAAAGAACCGTCTGCGCCGGCGGATCATCGGAATTTCTGCCGCGGCGCTGCTAGTTCTGCTGATTGTCCTGTACGTGGTCTTTCTGGGCGGCTATAAGCTGGCGGCCTATCGGTATATCAAAGGCGTGGACTATTCCAGCGGCAGTATGTACGTGGCACTGGTTCCGGACAGCTATATGGATTACCTGGAAACCACCTATGAAACCGACCGTCGGGAAGTCAAGAGCAAGATCAAGGATTACTTCAAATCCTGGAACAAGAATTACGGCAATACCGGCCGCATGACCTACCGGATTATCTCGCACGAAGCGGTGAATGACTGCGGCGCTCTGGAAGATTCCCTGAAAACCGCCTATAATATCACTGTGGATATCAAAAAAGCAGTTACCGTGCAGTTCGATGTCAATGACGGCGGCGACAAGCAGAAGGAAAAGGCAACCTTCGTGCAGATCGGTGCCCGGTGGTACTGCATGGAAGCCATGGAACAGATCAGCTATATCTGCGAGTATGACGGCTATAACCAATGGTAAACAGGAGCGGTATAAAATGGAAAAACGTGTGACAAAAAATCAAAAGCGTGCACAGGAACAGGCGCTGAAAAAACAGCGGAACCGACTGGTTGCAGGCGTTATTCTGATTGTAGCAGCGCTGGTGATTGCAGCCGGCGGCGTACTGTTTTTTTTACAGGAGCAGAAAAAAACGGATGCCGTCCCGGACACTTCGGACTATGAGCAGGTGCTCCAGAGCTACTATGATGCCTTAGTTTCTGCGGATGGAAAAACCATGGCACAGATCACGGCACCGCCGGAATACTGGCCGTACTACCTGGAAACCTATGATAAAACAGAAGCAGATGTAGAAGCCTCCTTCCAGGAATCCTGCCAGGAAAAAATGTCCGACTGGCAGTCTGTTTACGGCAGTGACGTAACGATTTCCTACCGGATTGTCGGCCTTTCCCAGCCGGATGAAAACGGTCTGGAAGAGTGGAATCAGAACATGGAATCTCTCCTCGGCAATACAGGTGCCAATATCTCGGAAGCGGTAACGCTGGAAGTAGAGCAGACACTTTCCGGCAGCACCAAAAAGGGCACGGAAACCGTCTATCCCACCCTGGCCAAAATGGGCGACAGCTGGTATATCATGGAGACCGATAACGAAAAACTCCAGAACCCCGCTGGCCAGTCCGACAGCAGCTCCCAGTCTTAATGCGTGATCAAATCCGATGCGCCAGATAGATTCTTACAAATGAAATAACCCCCGACAGCGCCGGTTTTCCCATAGGAACCGGCGCTGTTTTTTCTGGCAAAGTGCACAAATTCTGCAATCCCCCTTGAAATCATAGAAAACCTATGGTATACTTAGGTTATAGAAAACCCCAAGAAATCCCCCCGATAAAACAGAAGCACATCCCCCAAAACCATCCCCACGCACCAACCCTGCGCAGGAACCGAATTTTTACCCAGAGAGGACGGGATCATACATGAAAATTTCAACAAGAGGACGCTATGCACTGCGGCTGATGCTGGATCTGGCACAGAACAGCAAGGAAGGCGGTGCAATTTCTCTGCACGATGTTGCAAAGCGGCAGGGTGTGTCCAAAAAGTACCTGGAGCAAATCGTACCGCTGCTCAGTAAAGCCGGCATGCTCCGTTCCAACCGTGGCTATCAGGGCGGATATCGCCTGACCAAAACGCCGGCGGAATATACCGTAGGCGATGTTCTGCGCGTCACCGAAGGCGATCTTGCCTGTGTCTCCTGCGTGCTTCCCGGCAATGACGACTGCCCCAGAGAAGCGGAGTGCATCACCAAACCGGTTTGGGACGGTCTTTATCAGACAGTCACCACGTACCTGGACAACATCACCCTCCAGGATATCCTGGATCAACACGCCGCCCGCATGGGTGACCAGGCATTGCATTACTCCATCTGACATATGGCAAATGAAAGCCTTTCAGGGGCGATATTTTCAAGCAACGCGCAACTCCCCAAAAGCCTCCCCTGAAAGGGAAGGGGGGATCGCCGTCAGGCGGTGGAAGGGTTCCAACCGAAACCTTTTCCCAAAAGTTTCAGCTTATTTCAATTTTCATTTGCTACAATAGCGTAAAATCGGATATACCATACGCCGGCGCAGCTCTGCCAGATAAAGGGTATAACATTCCGGCAAAATCCACATATATTTCGATTTCAAAAAGGGGGTTCTATTTGGATGAATATTTTAGTAGTAGAGGATGAAGTCCAGCTGGCGGATACGCTGGCCGAGATTCTCAAACGGAATAAATATAACGTAGACGCAGTTTTTGACGGTGATGACGGCTTGGAGTATGCCCGCACCGGTATCTATGATTGTATTCTGCTGGATATCATGCTGCCGGTGCGCAGCGGAACCGAAATCGTCCGGATTCTCCGTGCTGAAAAAAATCCCACGCCGATCATGCTGCTGACCGCAAAATCCGAAGTGGAAGATAAAATTCACGGTCTGGACTGCGGCGCAGATGATTACCTCACAAAGCCATTTTCCACCGGTGAACTCCTGGCACGCATCCGGGCATTGACACGGCGAAAAGGCGAGGTGGAAGTGGATTCCCTCCACTTCGATACCCTGCAATTGAACCGCCAGACCTATTCCCTGGTGCAGGGGGAAAACAGCGTAAAACTCAGCCTGAAAGAATATCAGATCATGGAAATGCTGCTGTCAAATCCGGGACAAATTCTCCCCAAAGAGCGCTTTATCGAAAAAATCTGGGGCTATGAAAGCGATGTCGAATATAATAATATTGAGGTGTATATCTCCTTCCTGCGGAAAAAACTGACCGCCATCTCTTCCGCCGTGCAGATTCGCACTGCAAGAGGCATCGGTTATTTTCTGGAGAAAAAGGTATGATCCGGCGTGTCAGAAGGCAGTTTATCGCTATTACGATGGCAATGCTCACCACTGTGCTGATGGTGCCTCTGGTGGCATTGAATACGATCACCGCTGCCATGAGCTATAACCAGACCCGGAACCTGCTGGAACAAATCGCAATCAGTGAAACAGAAACCTGGCAAAATACCCCCGGCGGCCCGTCTGACCTGCCCCCGGATGATTTTTCCCAGGGCCGCGCAGCAACACCTGCACAAACCGCAGTGTCCAGTCTTTCCACTTCTGTGGAAACTACGGAGACTACAACGGATACCACTTCTGATACCGCTGCTTCGCAAAAAGCAAGTGCCGTCACCGGAACTGAAAAGGCTCAGTCCGCTGCCGCTCCTGCGGTAACAACTGCCCCCGTTCCCCGGCAAACGGCAGCTGCTGTCACTACCCGACATGTTTCACGTGAAACAAAACCAGCCGCCACAACTGCCGCACCTCGTACCACTGCTCCGCCCCGCAGTACCAAAACTACGGTAAGGGTAACGACCGCGATAACTTATCCCCGGCATACGGAAGCGCCGCCGGATCCCTGGCCGGATCCCTGGCCAGATCCCTGGCCGAATCCGCCCTACCCGGGGCCGGAACCAGATCATGGCCCCTATGATGCCGGAAATTGTATGGCAATCCAGCCGGCCGCGGTGCAGCTCCTGGCGGCGGAAACGGTTACTACCATAACGGATCCGGCAGATCCGCCGAGCCGAAAGCCGGATCCGCCCCGGAATGATCCCCGAAAGGGGACGGTTTCCATTGATCACTTTCTTTGTTACGCCGATGCTGACGGCAACCTGCTGAAACTGGACGGTACTGATGATTACACCGAGGAAGACGGCGCAGCCCTGCTTTCTTACGTGGTAGACTGCGGCAAATATGACGGCACCTACGGCAACTTGCAGTTCTTTCGAAAAGATCTGGAAAAGGGCTTTCTGGTTGTATTTTCCGACCGAAGCGCCGAACATCTCCTTTTGAAAAAACTGCTGTTTGTCAGCGTCCTGGTGTTCCTGGTAATGGAAGGCATCGTCCTGGTGCTCACCATGATTCTGACCAAACGCGCCATGCGTCCCATGCAGGCCACATTCGAGCGGCAGCGCCAGTTTATTTCCGATGCCGGCCATGAGCTGAAAACGCCCCTTACGATCATTTCCGCCAATGTAGATATTTTACAGGATGAAATCGGAAAAAATAAGTGGCTCAGCTATATTCACGCGCAGACGGAGCGTATGCGGATTCTGGTCAATGAGATGATGAATCTGACAAAACTGGAAATGGGCAGCCCGGAAAAAGAATTCACCACCTTTTCCCTCAGCGCCGCCATCTCCAGCGCCGCCCTGCCATTTGAGAGCCAGGCCTTTGAACAGAAAAAGCAGCTGGAACTGGACATTCAGGAAGACCTGCAATATACCGGAAATATGGAGCAGATCAAACAGCTGGTGGGAATCTTCATGGATAATGCCATGAAGTATAGCAACCCCGAAGGAGAAATTCGCGTTACACTCCAGCAGACACGGGATAAAAAGGTGCTGAAATTTTTCAATACCGGAAAGGGCGTAACGGAAGAGGAAAAGGAAAAAATCTTTGAACGCTTCTACCGCAGTGACTCCTCCCGCGCCAGAAATACCGGCGGCTACGGCCTGGGACTTTCCATCGCCAAAAGCATTGCCGATACCCATAAAATCAAAATCCAGGTAGAATCCATTCCAGACCAGTGGATCTGCTTCATCCTGACATTCTAAGCCCAAAAAGGCTCCCATCCGGGAGCCTTTTTGGGGCCTTTTTTGTTCCCGAAAGCTCCCCACTAGGGGTGACTCCCCACGGGGTGGGGAGATGTCCCGAAGGGACAGAGGGGACCGCCGTTAGGCGGTGGAAGGGTTCCCACGGAAACCATCCCCCAAAAGCTCTAGCCTCACAAAGGACTTCCTACCCCTCCACAATCTCTGCCCCCGGATAATAATGCTGTAAAATCTCCTTCCAGTCCGCCCCTTCCTTGGCCATTGCATTTGCGCCGTATTGACTCATACCCACACCGTGGCCATAGCCCTTCGTGGTAAAAATGAACTCTTTTTTCTCCGCGTCGTAGATAACGGAAAATGCTGCCGACCGCAGCTCCAGACAGCGCCGCAAATCCTGCCCAGAAACCGCCGCGCCGCCTACTGTAACCGACTGTACCGTGCCGGCCTCCGTGCACGTACCCACTTGTATCCATTTCCCCGGATCCTCGTCCCAGACCGCATCCGGACAAATTTCTTCCACAGCCGCCCGGAAGTCCTCCTGCGTAACCGATTTGGTTTCCAGATACTTGGGTGCCGCCGTGTCTGCCTCACTGTCTACGGAGATAAGATACGCCACCGGACTGCCCCAAACCGCCTCCGCACTCTCCGTTTTCCCGGCGGACATGGAGCAAAACGCAGCAATAATCGGCTCTTCCTCGTACTCCAGCAAATAGGGCAAAACCTCGTCTGCCGCCTGGCAGATTTTCGCATACGCCGCCTCAAAATTGTCTCCGTAATACCGCCGCGCCTGGTTCTCTGTAAAACAAGCCTGGTATAAACTGCTGTCGTTGGAAAAATCCGCCCCACATAGCTCCGGTGTCGGCCGCTTCTGCTCCATGCGATGCTGCCGTTCGGCATAGGTGTGCGCCGCCACAGCCTGGGCTTTCAGCGCTTCCGGCTCAAAGGTAGCCGGCATCTCGGCGCATACCGCTCCGATCACATAGTCCCGGACACTGATTTTTTCCACTTTTCCGCTGGTAATGTCCAGCATGGCATAAGTTTTTGCGCTGGCAGAAGCTTCACTTTCTGCTGCTTTTGTTGCCCCGGTACTGACAGCTGGAGCCTGTCCGGAGACATTTTTTCCTGAAATTTTTGCCGGAACAGCAGTAAGCAGCACCAGTGAAGCCGTAAAACCGCCCAGAATTGCGAGATATTTTCTCATTTTCGCATTCCTCCCTACACTTGATTCAAAGTGATTGACAGACGAAAGATTTTCGTGTATAATAAAAGGTATAGCTGAGCCTGCGCCGGTTCCCGCGGCAAACGAACCCAATTCGCACCGCCCAACCGCGCAGCCAACAGCGGCTTTCAGAGTCACCCAAGGGAAACACCTCTCAGTCACCTTACGGTGCCGGCTCCCCTACAGGAGAGCCGTATAAAAAGGTGGAGGGGTTCGCCATTCTGAAACCCGCTGCACCCCAACCCGACAGCCATTTCCGCGCGGCTTTTGCAAAACCGATACCGGAAGGCCGGTCGGCACGGGGCTTTCAATACAAACAAGGAGGCAATCGCTATGACACCGCAACTGATTCACAACCAGAGCATCGAGGATTCGGATATTCATAACCTATGCAAGGATTTGGTACAGTATTCCGAAATTCAACCGAGCTATTATGAGCGATTTGACGTAAAGCGCGGTCTGCGGAATGCAGACGGTTCCGGCGTCATTGCTGGGATTACCCGTATCTGTATGGTACACGGTTACGTCATGAGTGAGGGTGAGCGCCAGCCCATCCCCGGCCAGCTGATCTACCGTGGTTATGATATCAATGACCTGATCGAAAATGCGGAGCGGGAAGACCGCTGCGTGTTTGAAGAGGTCGCTTAGCTGCTGCTGTGCGGCCGTCTGCCGGACGCTGCGGATCTGGAGCGCATGACCCGTTCTCTGGGACTGCGCCGGGAGCTGCCGCCGGGATTCCTGGTGGATTCCATTATGCAGTCCCCGTCCAATAATATTATGAATAAACTGGCGCGGAGCATTTTGTCCCTGTATTCCTATTCGGACATCACCGAGAATACCACCATTGAGGATGAAATGACCATCGCCCTGGATTTGATTGCAAAAATGCCTATCCTCATGGACGGCGCCTATCAGGCAAAGCGGCATAAGTATGACAACGCCAGCCTGATCATGCATCCCCTCCGTCCGGAAGAAAATACCGCAGAATCTATTCTGTCCCTGATCCGGAGCGACCGCTCCTATACCAAGGCAGAGGCGCAGCTGCTGGATACCCTGCTGGCACTTCACGCTGACCACGGCGGCGGCAATAACTCCACCTTTGCCTGCCGCGTAGCCACCTCTTCCGGAACGGATCCCTTTGCGGCCTATACTTCCGCCATCAATTCCCTGAAAGGCCCCCGTCACGGCGGCGCGAATATTAAGGTAATTCAGATGCTGGATGATATCAAGGCGCACGTAAAGCACTGGAACGATGAGGGCGAAGTGGCCGATTATCTGACCAAAATCCTGAAGAAGGAAGCCAATGACGGCTCCGGCCTGATCTACGGCATGGGACACGCCGTGTATACCCTGTCCGATCCCCGTGCTGTTATCCTGAAGCGTAAGGCTATGGCACTGGCTGCCGGAAAAGAAATCGAACGGGAATTCCAGCTGCTGGATCTTATCGAAAAGCTGACACCGGAGCTGATGAAGTCCGTCCGGCACAACGATAAGGTAATCTGTGCCAATGTGGATATGTATTCCGGCCTGGTGTATCGGATGCTGGGCATTCCGGACGAACTGTTCACACCGCTGTTTGCCACTGCCCGTATGGTAGGCTGGTCGGCACACCGGATGGAAGAAATCCTCACCGGAAAGCGGATTATCCGTCCTGCATATAAGGCCATTGCAAAGCCGAAGGAGTATGTTCCGCTATGCGACCGAGACAAATAAAATCCAGGATCCGCGGTAAAAAGCCGGCGCAGTCTCCGGCCGGGCATCGCCTGCCCGCTGCGGATCCCAAGATGCGGCGGCGGCCCCGGCTGTCAGCCGCATTTTGCCTACTTTGCTTTCTGGGCATGACGGGGTGTACCCCCGGTGCCTCGGTGGATACCCTGCTGAAACCGCCCAGTCTGAGCGCCGAGCAGCAGCAGATCTATCTGGCACTCCAGGACGCAGTGGGCAGCGGCATCACCCTGCAATATCCCAGAGCCGGCGAGAATCTGTCCGCCTTTACCGTAACCGATCTGGATGCAGACGGCGAGGACGAGGCGCTGGTGTTTTACCAGAAGACAAATCTGTCTGCCGCAGAAAACGGCCTCCGGATTGACGTGCTGGATCAGATGGAGGATACCTGGCGTTCGGTGTGTGATATGCCGGCGGACGGCACCGAGGTGGAACGGGTGGTTATCGCCCCCCTGGGGGATGCCGGCCAGAATGAAATCCTCATCGGCTATAATAATGTGGATCAGTCGGAAAAATCCCTCAGCGTCTATTCCTATGAGACCGAGACCATGGAGCAGATTTTTTCCGTGAATTACACCATGTTTGATGTGGCAGATATGGACGGCGATACGGCAAAGGAACTGCTGGTGGTGAATAAAACCACAGAAAATGCCGCCGCCTCTGCGGCCATGTACCGTCAGGAGGGCGGCGCGGTGAATCTGGTGGGAAAGCTGGATCTCCGCACCGGATTTTCCGAGTTCAGCCAGGTGCTTTACGGAAAGCGGCCCGGGGAGACAGACGGCATTTTCATTGACGGCATTTCCGGCACTGCCACCCTCCAGACCGAGGTGCTGTGCGTCAAGGACGGCACCCTGGCCTATGTTCTGGCGGATGCTGATACAGTTTCCAAAACGGCGCGCTCTGCCGGCTATCTTTCCATGGATCTCATGGGAAACGGCGAGATCGTAATTCCCGTGCAGGAGCCGTTTCCCGGCTATGCCGCAGATGCCTCAGAACAGGTGCGCATGACGCGTTTTCTGGGGGTTTCCGGCTCTGCCTTAAAGGAAGCCGGCCGGGGGTATTTCAGCCTGAATGACGGCTGCATTTTCCTGCTGCCGCTGTCCTGGTACGGCTCCGTCACCGCGGTGACCGATACCCTTACCGGAGATATTAAGTTCTGCCGCTATGACGGCGAGATCCATGATCATATGACAGAGCTGCTGCGCTACGGCGTGGCACAGGAGAAAGAAGAAACGGAAGACCGGGAGTCAGAGGGTTATCAGCTTCTGCGCACCCGCGGAAAAGCTTCTTATTATATGTTGGCGGCGGAGACAGAGGATGCCCTTGCGCTGCCCTGGCAGGATCTGATGACACAGTTCCTGTTTGTAAGCTGAGAAAGGAGACCGATTCGAATGAAGCGAATTTTGGTTTGTGAAGACGAAGATGTCATTCGCGATTTCGTGGTAATTAACCTGAAACGGGCCGGCTATGATGTCTGTGACGTAAACTGCGGAGAAGAAGCGCTCCGTGTTTTTGAAGAAGAACACGGCAATTTTGACATTGTGCTGTTGGATATTATGATGCCGGGCATTGACGGCTTTACAGTCTGCAAGAAGCTCCGGGAAAAAAGCTCTACCATCGGGATTATCATGCTGACCGCCCGGACACAGGAGATGGATAAAGTCAGCGGCCTGATGTTCGGCGCAGATGATTATATCACAAAGCCGTTTTCTCCCTCCGAACTGACGGCGCGCGTGGATGCCATCTACCGCCGGGTCTGCATGAGCTTTATTAAGGATGAAAAACAGTCCGTGATTGAAAGCGGCCCCTTCACCCTGAATTTAAAGAGCCGCACCGTGACCAAAAACGGCCAGCTCATCGACCTGACCCAGGTGGAGTATCAGATCATGGAATATTTTCTCCACAATCAGAACACGGCCTTAGACCGTGCCAGCATCCTGAATCACATCTGGGGAGACGGCTATTTCGGCGATGATAAAATTGTGGATGTCAACATTCGCCGGATCCGCATGAAGATTGAAGAAGAGCCCAGTAAGCCGCACTATATCACGACTATCTGGGGCTATGGATACAAGTGGAATGATAAATAAACACTACAGACGAAAACGAAAGGCAAAGACACCGCCCCGGTGGACGATTACGCGCCGCTGGGTGATCAATAACCTGGGACTGATTACTCTGGTACTGCTGGTACTGGATTTTGCCTCTCTCTATGTCATTCAGAATTATTATTACGGTGCCTCCCAGCAATATCTGAATACCAAGATCAGCTCCGTCACTGGTGTCCTGAGCCGCTATGCCCAGGATGCCGACACCAGCTTTTCGTCCGAAATGCGCAGCACCATTGAAAATTTTTCCGATAAGGAAAAGATGGAGCTGATGGCCATTAACTCCAAAGGCCAGGTTGTGCTGACCTCCTCCGGATTCACGCCGGAAGAAAACGCCGCCATGCCGGATTATGAAAGCGCCATGGACGGCGGTGACGGCTATTGGGTGGGCACTGTAGGAAAAGAAACGGTCATGGCTGTGACTGTGGATATTTCCGACCTGAGCACAGAGTATAACGCCATCCGGGTGGTGGCTTCCCTGGAGCAGGTTAAGGAGACGCTGCATACATACATTTTCGGCGTGACCGCAATCTGCGTGGGCATTCTGCTGCTGCTGGTAATCACTGGTGTCTATTTCATCCGGTCGATTGTCCAGCCCATCCAGCAGATTAACGCCACCACCAAGAAATTTGCAAAGGGCGATTTCTCCGTGCGGATCAACGATACCAGCAATGACGAAATCGGTGACCTGTGCGTTTCCATCAACCAGATGGCAGATGAACTGTCCAATACGGAAAACATGAAAAATGAGTTCATCTCCTCGGTTTCCCACGAACTGCGCACCCCCCTCACGGCCATTAAGGGCTGGGCGGAGACCATGTGCATGGAAGCCGACCCGGACACCGTACAGCGCGGCGTGCACGTTATTGTGAACGAGACCGAGCGTCTGTCGGAGATGGTAGAGGAACTGCTGGACTTTTCCCGGATGCAGAGCGGCCGGTTTTCCCTCCAGTGCGCCACGATGGATGTGCTGGCAGAACTGGGAGATGCAGTGCTGATCTATGTGGAAAAGGCGAAACGGGAGAACATCCGGATTATCTATCAGGAACCGGAAATGCTGCCCTTTGTCTACGGCGACAAAAACCGGATCCGGCAGGTGTTCATCAATGTGATTGACAACGCCATCAAGTATTCCAATCCGGGCAGTACGATCACTGTCAGCGCCGAGGAAGTCAGCGGCATGATTCAGGTAACGATTACAGATAACGGCGTAGGCATCAGCGCGGCTGACCTGCCCCGTGTCAAGACCAAGTTCTTTAAGGCCAATCACACCAGACGCGGCTCCGGCATCGGCCTTGCCGTGGCAGATGAAATCATCACCATGCACGGCGGCCGGCTGGACATCACCAGCGAACTGAACGTGGGCACCAATGTCACCATCACCCTCCCCATCGAATCCCAACGCCGCAGCAGCGCCGCAACCTGAATCTTTCCCAAAAAGTTTCAGTCTCACAAAATAACCCCTCAGTCCAAGGCACGTCCTTCGGCCGCCTGAAAGGGGAGCCAACCCCTCTGTCAGCTACCGCTGACATCGCCCCTTTCAGGGGCGACAATTTAGTGACCATAGCCTTCCCTTTTAGGGAAGCCATCCTAAAAACCCCAAACACATTCCCCTCCGGCACCCCTTGCCGGACATTCCTTGGAAAGGACAACACATGGCAAAGCAACCCAGAGAAAATCCAAAGCACATGACCAAAATCGGCGGACAGGCGCTGATTGAGGGTGTCATGATGAAAGGGGCAGATACCGGCGCAATGGCCTGCCGCCTGCCCAATGGAGAAATCGATGTAGAGACCTGGCCGGAAAATAACGGCAAAAATATGCCCTGGTACCGAAGGTGTCCGCTTGTCCGCGGCAGCTTCAACTTTGTGCTGTCCATGAAGGACGGCTATCGCTGCCTGATGAAATCCGCGGAAAAGCAGATGCCGGAGGACGGCGAGGAAACTCAAAACGAAGAAGAAATGAACCGCTTTGAAAAGTGGCTGGACGAAAAGCTGGGGGATAAGATCTTCGGAATCATTATGACCATCGGTACCGTGCTGGGCTTCGTGGTGGCACTGGGTCTGTTCGCATGGCTCCCGAAATTTGCCGTAAATCAGCTGATCGTACATACCCCCATCCCGGACGGCAGCCACTTTGTGCGTTCGCTGCTGGAGGGCATCCTGAAAATCGTGATCTTCCTGGGCTATATGGCCTGCACCGGATTCATGAAGGATATCCGCCGGACGTATGAATACCACGGCGCAGAGCATAAGACCATCGCCTGCTATGAGGCCGGCGAGGAGCTGACCGTGGAAAATGTAAAGAAACACACCCGGTTCCACCCGCGCTGCGGCACCAGCTTCATTTTCATCACCCTGATTGTCAGCATTCTGGTGATGTGCCTGGTACCCCTGACTGTGGTGTGGCAGCGTGTGATTGTCAGTGTGCTGCTGCTGCCCGTCGTGGTGGGAATTTCCTATGAATTTATCCGCATTGCCGGCCGGAGCAATAACTGGCTGACACGTGCGCTTTCCTGGCCGGGACTCCAGATTCAGCGCATCACCACCCGGGAACCGGACGGCTCACAGATCGAATGCGCCATTGCCGCATTAAAGCCCTGTATCCCCAAAGATCTGGAGGATGACAAGTGGTAAACCGCCTGCCCCGTACCGTGCGCCTGGAAATCCAGCGTCAGCTGGAACAGGCCGGCCTGGAATCTGCCCGGTGGGAAAGCCGGGTGCTGGTGGAGACGGTGCTGGAGCTATCCGGCGGCCAGCCGTTTCCCGAAACGCCTCTGACACCGGCGCAGCTGGAACGGCTGGAAACCATGACCGCCCGGCGCTGTGCCCATGAGCCGCTGCAATATCTCTGCGGCACCTGGGAATTTTTCGGGCTGCCCTTTGCGGTGGGCCCCGGCGTGCTGATTCCCCGGCAGGATACAGAGACGCTGGTAGAAACGGTGCTGGAGCTGCGCCGGGAGACCAGCAGCACCCGGCTGCTGGATTTGTGCAGCGGCTCCGGGTGTATCCCGGCGGCGATTTCGGCGCACCTCTCCGGCGTTACCGGGGACTGCGTGGAGCTTTCTCCCCAGGCGCTGCCCTATCTGCGCCGGAACCTTTCCCGGCTGGCACCGGATCTTCAGGTGGTTGCCGGGGATGTGTGCAGTCCACCGCCAGAACTGCTGCAAAAGCAATATGATGTCATCACCAGCAATCCGCCGTACCTGACGGCAGAGGATATGACACACCTCCAGCCGGAGGTGACGCACGAACCGGAACAGGCTCTGTTCGGCGGGGGAGACGGTCTGGCATTTTACCGGACGCTCACCCCGCTCTGGAAGCCCTGTCTGGCCGAAGGCGGCTGGCTGGTCTATGAAGCCGGCATGGGACAGGCCGAATCGGTGTTGCAGATTTTAGAAGAAAATGGATTTGTCCGCTGTCGCATTGTCCCCGACCTTGCCGGAATTCCTCGTGTCATTCTGGGCGCGGCGGCAAAGAAATCCTGGAAATAAAAGCACTCTGCCGGATATGCGGCAGCAGAAAGGAGCCACTATGGCGAAAGCAGATCCGAAGAAAAAAACGGCGATCCAGATGCCGCAGTCCGATGCGGAAAAGAAAAAGGCACTGGAAAGCGCTATTGCACATATTACCAAAACCTATGGCACAGGCGCAATTATGCGGCTGGGCGAGAGCAAAACCAACCTGAATATAGAGGCAATCCCCACCGGCTCCATGATGCTGGATATGGCGCTGGGAATCGGCGGTGTACCCCGGGGCAGAATCGTGGAACTGTACGGGCCGGAAAGCTCCGGTAAAACCACCGTTGCTCTGCACATCATTGCCGAGGCGCAGAAGATGGGCGGCGAGGTTGCCTTTATTGACGTGGAACACGCCCTGGATCCGCTGTATGCCGAGGCACTGGGGGTCAATATTGACAACCTTCTGGTGTCCCAGCCGGACAGCGGCGAACAGGCGCTGGAAATTGCCGAAGCACTGGTGCGCTCTGGTGCCATTGACGTGCTGGTTGTGGACTCCGTTGCGGCGCTGACCACCCGTGCCGAAATTGACGGCGACATGGGTGACAGCCACGTGGGACAGCTGGCGCGCCTGATGTCCCAGGCTATGCGGAAGCTGACCGCTGTTATTTCCAAGTCCAAGTGCGTGGCTATCTTCATTAATCAGGTGCGGGAAAAGATCGGAGTGCTCTACGGCAATCCGGAAACCACACCCGGCGGCCGTGCCCTGAAATTCTACGCCTCTGTGCGGATGGAAGTCCGTCGGGGCGAGGCCATCAAGGAGGGCGGCAGCCCCATCGGCAACCGCACCAAGGTAAAGATCAGCAAGAACAAGGTGGCACCGCCCTTCCGGGAATGCGAATTCGACATTCTCTACGGCACAGGCATTTCCCGTACCGGCGAAATCGTGGACGTGGCAACGGAGCTGGGCATTATCAAAAAGAGCGGCTCCTGGTTCAGCTATGGTGATCAGAAGCTGGGACAGGGCCGGGAAAATGTCAAGAACATCCTCGGCGAAAATGAAGAGCTGCGCAAGGAAATTGAAGCGAAGATCATGGAGCACAAGGATGAACTGATGGCCTCCACCAAGAAGAAAAAGAAAGCGTCCAAGCTGGAAGAAGCTGCCGCAAAGGCTGCTGCCGCATCCGAGGATGTGCCGGAAGACGGTGCCGTTTCCTTAGACACCGTAGACACCAGCGAAGATCTGGAGGTCAGTGCCGAGGACGATTTCGAAGAATTCGACCCGGCATAATCGGAGCAGAATCCAATGACGATTACACTGCTGAAACCCTATAAGGGAAACACCTGGGAGCTGGAACTGGATGATTCCGGAGAGCTGCAATTTCTGCATGTGCAGATTGTAACGCGCTTCCAGCTGCGCACCGGCATGGAGCTGACACCGGAGCAGTGGCAGACCGTGCAGGAGAGTGAGCTTTCCCGAAAGGCCTATCAGCACGCCTGCTATCTGCTGGATCGCCGGGGCTACAGCTATATGGAAATGTTCCGGAAGCTGGAGCCCAAATATCCGGAACAGGTGTGCTATGCCGTGACTGACCGGCTGGCTTCGCTGGGGCTGATCAATGACCAGGCGTATGCGGAGCAGACGGCGCATTATTATGTGGAGGTCAAGCACTTCGGGCTGCACCGCGCCCGGCAGGAAATGCGCCGCCGGGGGCTGCTGGACAGCCATATTACACAGGCGCTGGAACCTTATGCCCGCCAGCTGGAGGAGAATCTCCAGGCGCTGGTGGCAGGAAAATACGCCGCCTGTTTTGCCGATCCCCGGGATCGGAAGCAAATTGAAAAAGGAAAGGCTGCACTGGTGCGGCGCGGCTACGGTTTCGGGGAAATTAACCGTGCCGTGGCCTGGTACCAGGAGCAGCTGGAAGAAGAATGACCGCGTTCCGGCGTATTTTCCGGGACACAGCACACAGAACCCGGCGCACTGCCGCACCTTCTGCACTGTAGATTTTTGGGATGGATCGGGGCGTGCAAAGACAGGTTCTGAAACAATAGGGGAATTTTTTGCGTGGAGTTTCCGCGCCGGACTTTGCCGGAAACTACTGTCGGACAAAGCCGCTTGCCATGCAGGACAATGCATAGGAGGAAATCGAATATGAAAGCGCACAAACGAAGAAAATGGGGAGTTTTTCTGACTGCCGGGCTGCTGATTCTGGGCTGTGCCTGTGAAAAAATCCAGCCGGAAGAGGATGCCGGCGCACAGGCTGCCATGGCGAATGCCAGTGTGCAGACCACAGCAGAATCCGAAACCGGAACCACCGCCGCTACCACAACGGCGGTTACCACTACTGTAACCACAACCACTACCACAGATGCCAGTCTGTACGCACCGTTTATTGACAAAAATGCCAATATCGATCCGAATAAGCCCATGGTTGCTCTGACCTTTGATGACGGCCCCAGCGAGAATACGCCCACCATTCTGGACACCATGGAAACCTACGGCGGCCATGCCACATTTTTTGTGGTGGGGGAGAATATCAATGATACTACATCCCAGTACATGGAGCGCGCCGTTTCCCTGGGCTGTGAAATCGGCAGCCATACCTATAACCACTGCGACCTGGCAAAGGCCACCCCGGAGGAACGGAAGGAAGTCATTCAGAAAACAGACGATCTGGTGTATCAGGCCATCGGCCGCTATCCCTATTGGGTGCGTCCGCCCTATGGCTCGTTTGACGATATCGTGCGCGGCACCATCGGCCGTCCGCTGGCGTTCTGGTCAGTAGATACTAAGGACTGGAAAACCCGGAACACCGCTTCTACCGTCAGCGCTTCGCTGCAAAATATCGAGGACGGCGACGTGGTGCTGATGCATGACCTGTACGCGGAGACAGCCGCAGCAGTACAGCAGCTGGTGCCCACGCTGGTACAGCAGGGCTATCAGCTGGTAACGCTCAGCGAGCTGACCTATTACCGGGGGCTGGATGTGCAAAACGGTATGATCGTCTTTTCCATGCATCCGGGCAAACCCAACTATAAGGATCCGCCCACCGAAGCAGAGGTGGCAGCCGCCGAATCCTCTGCCGCCGCCGCAGCTGCGGCCGAAACCACCACAACAACAGTCACCACCGCAGCAGCAACTGCTGCACAATAAGAACCAAACGGAGGAAAAATCTATGCCTATTCGTGTCGGCATGGTCTCCCTGGGATGTTCCAAAAATCTGGTAGATTCTGAGCGCATGCTGGCAAAGCTGCGTGCGCATGGCTATCAGCTGGTAACCGAACCGGGCGAGGCAGAAATTGCGATTGTCAATACCTGCGGATTTATTCAGTCCGCAAAGGAAGAAGCCATTGAAACCATTCTGGAGCTGGGTGCCCTGAAACAGGACGGCACCCTGAAAAAAATCATCCTCACCGGATGTCTCACAGAGCGGTACAGGGAAGAGGCCGCAGAGCTGTTTACAGAAGCGGACGCTGTCATCGGAATCGGAGATAACCGGGATATTGTGGATATCCTGGATCATGTCCTGGCCGGGGAGCGCGTGGTGCGCTTCGGCAAAAAGGCGGATGCAGAGCTGACCGGTGACCGGATTATCAGCACGCTGCCGTTCTTTGCCTATCTGAAAATTGCAGAGGGCTGCTCCAACTGCTGCACCTACTGTGCAATTCCCCAGATTCGCGGCCCGTACCGCAGCGTTCCCATGGAGGACGTGCTGAAAGAAGCACGCTGGATGGCCGAGCACCACGTGACAGAAATCAACGTGGTGGCACAGGACACCACCCAGTACGGCGTGGATCTCTACGGAAAATCCCGGCTGCCGGAGCTGCTCCGGGAACTGTGTCACATTCCGGGCATCCGCTGGGTACGTGTGCTGTACTGTTATCCGGAGCGGATTACAGAAGAGCTGCTGGACGTATTTGTGGAAGAGCCGCACATGGTGCCGTATCTGGATTTGCCCATTCAGCACTGTGACGGAGAGATCCTGAAACGGATGCACCGGCCGGGAGACGAGGAGACTCTGCGAAAGCTGATTGCGCACATTCGGGAACGCGTGCCGGAAATTACGCTGCGCACCACGCTGATCACCGGTTTCCCCGGCGAGACGAAGGAGCAGTTCAATCGTCTGGGCGACTTTGTGCAGGATATGCAGTTTGATCATCTGGGCTGTTTTGCCTACTCGGAAGAAGAGGGGACAAAGGCAGCGGAATTCGAAGACCAGGTGGACGAGGATGTGCGCGCACACCGTGCGGAAATCATCATGGAGCAGCAGGCCGAAGTATCTGCCGCCAAGAATGCGGCCAAGGTCGGCACGCGCATGACTGCGGTAATGGAAGGCTATGACAAGTATGCCGGCTGTTATTTCGGCCGGACGGCCGCAGATGCCCCGGACATTGACGGAAAGATTTTTGTCCGCAGTGAAAACCGCCTGCGGATGGGACAATACATTACTGTTGAGGTATTTGATACGCTGGATTATGATTTGCTGGCGGAGGAGGTAACGGATGAATCTACCCAATAAACTGACGCTTTTGCGTGTGATTCTCATTCCGGTCTTTTTGATTTGTATTTACGTGGACGCGATTCCGGTGCATTTTCTGCTGGCGCTGATTGTATTCGCGGCGGCCTCGCTGACGGATATGCTGGACGGCAAGATTGCCCGTGCCAGAGGACTGGTGACCAACTTCGGGAAATTCCTGGATCCGCTGGCAGATAAGGTGCTGGTTATTACGGCGCTCACCGTTTTTGTGGAACTGGACGAATTCCGAATGTCCGCCATTCCGCTGGTCATTATTACAGCGCGGGAATTCATGGTGTCCGGCCTGCGGCTTCTGGCCGCGGAAGAAGGCGTGGTCATTGCGGCCGGCATCTGGGGAAAGCTGAAAACAGCATTTACCATGGTGTCCATTGTGGGCATTTTGCTGTATCTGTCTCTCACCGGAGACTTTGCCTTGGCTGCACCGGATTGGATCCGCACCTGGGTACTGGGCGGCCTGATCTGGATTTCCACCATCCTCACAATCATTTCCGGTCTGGTCTATTTGAAGGGCTGCTGGAAGTATATTGATAGTGATAAATAAGAAAAACCTCTCCCACATGGGGGAGGTTTTTTTGTGAGACAATAAGCTGCCTAAAAATGGCTCCCCTGAAAAGGGAGCTGGCAAGCCGTAGGCTTGACTGAGGGGTTAAAAAAGCGCATGCTTCTATGGCAAGAGGCATGCGCTTTTTTGTTGGGGGAGGTTCTTAGTCTTTTTCTGTAAAGGAGACGGAAATGTCTGTGGCGACGTCGTCTCCGGAGATGCGGATTTGGTTATTGCTGCCGGAATCTGAGTTGCCGGCAATGTCGGAAATCACCTGGTAGTCGGACTGGCTGCCCCGGAGGTTCAGGTTGATGTTGCCCATGTTGTCTGTGGCGGTACTTTTTCCCAGCAGGGCGGTGTCTGTGGTTTCCAGATCGCCGTAGTCCAGGGTGAATTGGGACTGGTAGAGAACACAGGACGATGCGCTCAGATCACCGAAACGCAGGGTGTAAGTGCTGGAAGTGTCGGTTTCTTCCTGAGTACAGTTCTGCATGGAAAGGCTGCCGCAGTCCAGGGTGATTTCATTGGTGCCGCTGGAAACCTGCTGCATGGTGATATTGCCCATGTTATTGGACAGGCGGCAGAGACTGCCGATCACTGTATTGTTCAGGGACAAATCGCCGTCATCCAGGTTCAGCTGTGCGTTTCCGGTGATTTCGGAATCGGTCAGGGAGAGTTCTCCTGCGTTGCAGTCTGCGTTACAGCTGGCGGTTTTGAGTCCGGTGATCGTGCTGGAGCCGCAGTCTACATCCAGGGAAAATGTATTGGCGGTGAGGTCGGAAACGCTGCATTCTCCAAAATTGGAAGAGATGGCAACCGCCCGATACTCGGCTTCCGGCAGGGTGAGGGTAATGGTTGGTGTGGGTGCGCTCCATGGCCCAATTTGAATCCAGTAGAGCCAGTTGCGTTTGCTGCTGGTTTTCTGGGTGATTTGCAGCGTGTCATTTTCAACAGAAAACTGATAGGTATTGTCTTCCATATGTTCGGCGGAAATGGCGGCCTGTGTGCCGGGCTGAATGGTGATATCGGCGTAATCGGCATCAATCAGAACGGTGCTGAAATGGCCGGTGACGGTGTCGTGATAATCAGAAAGATTCCACTTTTTTGCATAGTGTTCCTGATTCAGTGCGCCGGAGGCAATGCCGGCTGCGCCGAAAATCAGACCGGCTGCACAGCAGCAGATGCCGGTGATAACCCAAGGTTTCCAGTGTTTCATGTGCGATCTGCTCCTTTCGTTTTGGTGTCAAACAGTGCGTGCCACAGTTTTTTTGTGGAAAAGGCTGTAAAGCGTACCACTGCCTGGCAGGCTTTCCACAGGGGAAGTGCCAGCAGAACGCACAGTCCCAGGATAAAAATGCCGCAACCGACAGAAAAGAGTCCCAGCGCTGCATCCTGGAACAGGATTGCAATGCCCACAAACAGCAGCAGGCCGGCGGCGCAAACCAGAGAAAGGGGAATCACCGCAATACAAATCAAGGCGGTCAGCAGCAGGATATACCAGGTGAGCAGCAGCGGCAGCCAGAGATAGAAGGTACAGGCCAGCGCCACAAAGATTGCGGTGCGTTTTTTTCGTTTGGGCGGATTTTCCGGAAAGGGTGCGGCGGCAGAAAGGCCGTTTTCCCGGAGAATCCGCTGTGCCAGTTCTGCGGGGGTACCCAGTGCGGCGCGTTCGGATTCGTCGGCATCTTCCAGAAATTCCAGGTAATAGCGAATGGTTTCCTGCCGCTCTTCCGGCGGCATGGGGGACAGCGCCTGTTCCAGTGCGGCGCAGTATTCTTGTGTTGTCATGTGAAAATCGCTCCTTTATAAAGATACGAAAAAATGTGGGATTTTCTATGCGGACGGGGTTTCGTCCAGGAAAAAATCCACCTGCTGTTTATAGGTGCACCATTCCTTTCGGTATTGTTCCAGCAGTGCTCTGCCGGAAACGGTGATGCGGTAATAGCGGCGGTTTCTGCCCTGAAACGGCTGGTCATATGTGGTAAGGCTGTCGTTTTTTTGCAGCCGCCGCAGAACCGGGTACAGTGTGGATTCCGAAACCGCAAAGTGCGCCTGGATATCTTTGGTGATCTGGTAGCCATAGGTGTCCTCTTTGGACAAAACGGCCAGCACCATGGCATCCAGCAGCGTGGCGCCAATGGAAAATGCAGACAAAATTATCACCTTCTTTTTGTGGGGTGGTGGGGGGTATGAAAAGCTGTGGCTTGAGGGGAAAGATTTACGTTAGAAACCCTTCCGCCATCTAGCGATGGTTCCCCTTCCCTAAAGGGGAGGCTTTGGGTGCGCTCCTGACATGTTTGTTTTTTTGTTATAATATTATACGGCATATAATATTGATTACGCATATATTATAGCATGGGAAATGGGGGTTGTCAAGGGGGATTGCGAGGAAAAGGGCCTTGAATGTAAACAATCTGCGTTTACTTTGTAAATTCGTGTTCATAGTTGAACGGAAACGTTCAACTTTTTTGATTTTCGGGGGTATAAGTGAAAGGGGTTGTTCCCATGGGACAGTGGGAGCCTGAACCGGAGAAAGGGGAAATGGAGTAAAATGGGAAGTTCAAAGGAATCCAAGCGGCGCAGTTTATTTTGTTGTCATTATGCCAGGTTAGGGGATGTGGCGGAAGCGGCGCGGTGTGCTGGGTATCCGCCGGAGACTGCGGCGGCAGACGGTGCGGCGCTTTTGCGGTACGGCTGTTACCGCCGCATGGTGGAGCAGTACCGGGCGGTGCTGCATGATGATCCGGCGGCCTGTGTCCGTGCCGGACTGGAACGGCTGGCATTCGGGCGCACCAACGATGTGATGCAGCTGGTTTTATCCGAAGAGCAGCCAGGCGGTGCGGCGCTGGACAAGCTGGATTTATTTGCGGTTTCTTCGATTAAGCGAGACCGGAACGGCGGCATGGAAGTCCACTTTTTTGACCGGCTGAAGGCGCTGGCTTCGTTATACGAATACAGCAGTGATGCAGACGGAAAGGCGGCAGCGCACGCGCTGCTGGCGGCGCTTTCCGGAAAAACGGGGGAGGGAAATCATGACAGCGGAGATTAAGACCTTTTCCCCGAAGCAGCGGCTGGCGATGTCCTGGTGGAGCAGGCGGGAAACCAGCCGGTACGATGCCATTATTTGTGACGGCGCAGTACGTTCCGGGAAAACGCTGTCCATGTCCATTGGATTTGTCAGTTGGGCCATGACGGCATTTCAGGGCGGCACCTTTGCCCTCTGCGGAAAGACAGTAACGTCCCTCAAGCGCAATGTCATGACACCGCTGCTGCGGCTATTGGGCAGTCTGGGATTTACCTGCATGGAGCGGGTGAGCCGGAACTTTGTGGACATTCGTCTGGCCGGAGTATGCAACCGCTTTTATTTATTCGGCGGCCGGGATGAAAGCTCGGCGGCGCTGATTCAGGGCATGACGCTTTGCGGGGTATTTTTAGACGAGGTGGCACTGATGCCCCGTTCCTTTGTGGAGCAGGCTATGGCGCGGTGCAGTGTGACGGGCTCCCGGATTTGGTTTAACTGCAATCCGGGGAGTCCTGTCCATTGGTTTTACCGGGAGTGGATTCAGAAACGGGAAGAGAAAAATGCGCTGTATTTACACTTTACCATGGCGGACAATCCATCTCTTTCCCAGAGTGTACGGAAGCGGTATGAGCGGCTGTACAGCGGCGCGTTTTACGATCGCTTTGTCCGGGGAAAATGGACGGCGGCAGACGGGCTGATTTACCCGATGTTTTCCAGGGCAAGGCATGTGGTGGAGGAAGTGCCGGTTTGCGACCGGTACTGGATTTCCTGCGATTACGGTACAGTGAACCCCTCTTCCTTCGGGCTGTGGGGGCATTGTGACGGGGTATGGTATCGGATCAAGGAATACTACTACGATGCGCGGAATGAAGGGGAGCGGCGGACGGACGAAGAGCATTATCAGGCGCTGGAAAATCTGGCGGTAGGGTATGCGGTTTCCAGTGTGGTGGTGGATCCGTCTGCGGCTAGTTTTATCGCCTGCATTCACCGGCACGGGAGATTCCGGGTGATCGCGGCGGACAACAATGTGAACTGCGGCATTCAGCAGGTATCCAATCTGCTACAGCAGGAACGGCTGAAAATTTCTGCCGCGTGCCGGGATATTTGCCGGGAATTCGGGGAGTATTGCTGGAGCGATTCGGTGAAGGGGGATATTCCCAAAAAAGAACACGATCACGCTATGGACGATATGCGGTATTTTGTGCGCACCATTGTGTGCGGAAACCGGGAAGATGCGTTTTTTGCGGTTTCGGCACGGAGAGGGGGGTGAGGGATTGAGATGAGGGGTGGTTTGGATGGGGGGGAACCTCTCCACCGCCTGGCGGCGGTCCCCCTCGTACTGCGCGGTTCCCTCTGTCCCGAAGGGACAGCTCCCCACCCAGTGGGGAGTCACCCCTAGAGGGAAGGCTTTTGGGAATGGGGAAGTTTGGGGTTGAGATGGTGGGTTTTGAAAGGAGTTTGGGTGATATGGGTTTATTTCCGCGGAAAAGAAGGACGGATGCGGGGTGTGGAATGCTGCAGAGTGTGCCGCGGTTTCAGGCGGAGCGCAGCGGTATGGAAGTGCCGGGAATGGCGGCGGTGCCGTTATATGCCGGGCTGCGGCGTGCGGTGCCGGTGATTGATGCGGCGATTGGAAAAATCGTGCGGCTGACGGGGAGCTTTCGGCTGGTTTGCTCGGATGCGCGGATGGAGCAGCAATTGGATGATTTTTGCCGGCATGTTCCGGTGGGGCTGACAGGGCAGTCTTTACAGACATTTGCAGACGGGTATCTGGACAGTTTGCTTACCTATGGCAATGCGCTGGGGGAGATGCTGGTGGATTCCCGGACGGGGGCATTTGCCGGGCTTCAGACGGCACCGCCGGATCGGGTGGAGATTCGGCCGGGGCGCGGTTTGGAACGGCAGTTCTGGCTTCGGGGAGGGGAGCCGGAGCAGGCCGTGCGGATTATTCATCCGGAGCGCATTTTATTTACCGCGCTGAATCCGCCGCCGGGCGGGGTTTACGGGGTTTCGGTATTACAGGGGCTGCCGGCGCTCAGCCGGATTTTGCTGCGCATCTACGAGTGCATCGGGCAGAACTACGACCGCATGGGAAATGTGCGGTATGCAGTGACGTACAAGCCGTCCGGGGATCCGGCGGAGCGCGCCTATGCCGGGGAGCGGGCAAGGCAGATTGCCCGGGAATGGAGCGAGGGCATGCGTGCCGGGGCACAGGGGGAGATCAGGGACTTTATTTGTGCAGGGGATGTGGACATCCGGGTGATTGGTTCGGACAACGCATTATTGGACACAGAGGTTCCGGTACGGCAGCTATTGGAGCAGCTGATTGCGAAGCTTTCCATTCCGCCGTTTTTGCTGGGGCTGAACTGGTCTTCTACAGAACGCATGAGCAGTCAGCAGGCGGACATTCTGACTTCGGAGCTGGAGTACTACCGCCGGCTTCTGGAACCGGTGATCTGCCGGATTGGATGCAGTTTTTTGCGGCTGTGCGGCTCGGACGGCGCGGTTTCTGTGGAGTGGAGCAATATCAATTTGCAGGATGAGACGGAAAAGGCGCAGGCTCGGCTTTGGAATGCACAGGCACAGCAGCTGGAGCTGGAATTGGAAGGGGAGTGATTTTTGGATTGAGGTTGGGGGTGGAGCGAGAAACGCCGTGGGAGGTGAAGTTTTTTTGGGGGGGAAGGCTGGGGCTTTTTGGGACATCTCCCCACCCTCGTGGGGAGTCACCCCTTTCAGGGGAGGCTTTTGAGGTGGATGGGAAGAAGTGTTTGATTTGAATTGTTTGCGGCGTGATGTGCTGCGGAAAGGGATGGTTTGAAGTATGATGTATCAGGAACTGAAATTGGAAAAGGGTATGTATCACATTTCCGGGAAGAGTTTTTCACAGGTGCTGGAGCAGGCGGATCCTTCGGCGCAGTATGCGGATACACCTATGGAAGGGCTGGACGCTTATGAGCGTCAGCTCAAGCGCTTTGAAATTCATGTGGCAGGGCCGATGTGTGACCGGGTGGAAAAGTTCTTTTCCACAACGGAAAGTGCGGTTTTGTTCCCGGAATTTATTCGCCGGGCAGTACGCAGCGGTGTGGAACAGTCAGCGTTGTCACAGGTGACAGCTGTCAACACGCAGATTGAAGGCGGCGAATATGTAGGCGGTGTGCTCAGTGACAAGGAGGCGTACAGCACCAAAACAACGCAGGGGGCGGCGCTGCCTACGGCCACCTATCTGGAATCCAGTACAGTGATGCGGCTGGACAAGTTTGGCCGTGCGGTACACGCTTCCTATGAAGCAGTGCGCCGGCAGCGGCTGGATGCTTTTGGAGCGGTGCTGCGTTCCATTGGAGTGAAGCTGGGCAACGCCATTTTGGGGCAGGCGATTCTGAAGCTCAATGCGGAGGCTGGTTCTACGGTGGATGTGAAAACACCCGGCACGCTGACTTATGCGGATATGATAACGCTGTACGGGGCGTTCCGGGATTTTGATATGACTGCAGTTTTGGCTTCTCCCAAGCTGGCGGCGCAGATTATGACAATGGATCAGATGAAGGAGATGGCTTCGGCACAGCCCAGCCGGATTCTGCTGCCGTTTGGTGCACAGCTTCTGAAATGTGCCGGCATGAGTGACGACTACCTCATTGGTCTGGATCAGAAGTTCGCGCTGGAAATGGTGACCGGCTCGGATCTGATTCTGGAAACAGACAAGCTCATTGACAGTCAGCTGGATACCATTGCAATGTCGATTCGCGTGGGATTCCGGGTGATGACCGCGGATGCGGTGCATGTACTGGCAATGTGAGAACCTGTCTTCACAAGCGTATACACGCGTCTTTTCGGCAAATTTTGCTGCATACTGCGTGAAAAATACTTGCCGGGCGACTGCGTTCGAGGCAGGATTCTGCTTGAGAACAAAGGAGTGTCGCACTAGGATGGATTGCGACCGACAGCCCGCCTGCGTATTTTTGCCTTGTCTGCAACAAAATTATGCTCGAAAATCCA
>JABLTO010023136.1_pt1 | contig 41560 bp, 48 predicted proteins | sample 7160091 | NCBI WGS metagenome assembly JABLTO01 (sample SAMN14651225, study PRJNA627086) | human gut metagenome | isolation source: feces | host: Homo sapiens
CCGGGGGCTGCGGCCCCCGAACCCCCGGAGGGGTTTTTCAACACCCTAAAGGGGCAGGAGAAACTTGAATGCGAAATCAGCGGCTCTTTCTGCGGAGTGTTAACAGAACAAGCATACCGGCGGCAAGGAGTATGCCTGCGCTCAAAAGCAGCATTAAAGCAGGAGAATCGCCGGTTGCGGGCGGTTGCACATCCGGGTCGGCGCTAAAGACCGCATGGATGGTGTGGTTGCGCTGCACATCGCGGAAGGTGTAGCTGGACACAGGGCCTACGCTCCTTCCATCCACAAGCACATCGATTAGGACGCAGCCGGGGTTGGCGGTCATCACAAAGGTCCGGTCGCCTCCCTCGCGCACCAGCACTGCGCCATTCGGGGAAATGGAGCCGCAGCCTTCTGCGCTGGCATCAATCCAATAATATTGCCTCTCCGGGCGCAAGGTGGGCGCTGCGGTCGGCTCCACACTGGGAGACGGCGAAGGCTCGGCACTGGGGGACGGCGAAGGCTCCGTGCTGGGGGATGGCGAAGGCTCCGCGCTGGGGGATGGCGAAGGCTCCGCGCTGGGAGACGGCGAAGGTTCCGTGCTGGGAGATGGTGAAGGCTCCGTGCTGGGGGACGGTGAAGGCTCCGTGCTGGGAGACGGCGAAGGCTCGGCACTGGGAGATGGCGAAGGTTCCGTGCTGGGAGACGGAGTGGGCGTTGGCATCGGCGTGGGTGTAGGCGTGGGTGTAGGCGTTGGCGTAGGTGTAGGCGTCGGCGTAGGTGTTGGAGTCGGTGTGGGCGTGGGCAAAGGCTTACTGTCATAAATAGATATGCTTGTACTTACTCCACGTGGTGTATCCCATGACATGCCAAATGTTATTGATCCCGTAGCATTTGACATATCCTTGTTTGTAACTTTGGCGTTCGTTTCCCATGTGGCACTATAATTACCGATTTGAACATCGATTACCAATGTCCAGCCCGTTTCATTGCTTCCAACGAAACGGGCGGTGGCGTAACCAGATGCGGTGTTTTCTCCATTGTCGCAGGCTTCGCTTCGAGAAATATACTCTGTCTTAGTAAAGGAAGTTACTGTATGCTCACCTGTGTTCCCGTTTTTAAATGGCGCTCCAATGCTCGATATTCTTAACTTGAGCGGAACGCTATCGAATGGACCATAGGCCAGCGCTGTGGTCGGCAGCATCGCGCATGCCATCAGCAAAGCCAACAGCAGGCATGAAAATCTTGAGATGCGGCGTTTCATGTTGTGATGTACCCTCCATTCTTTTTCCTGGTGCTTTTTGGAAGAGGGCACGTTTGCGCACACCGAAAGCTGGGGGAACCGAAACGCGCCGCACAATTACCACAAAATTCCTGTTCTGTGGTGTTTTACTGGCGGAGTGGGCGCGCAGGGGGGATGCAAAAAAAGCGATAAGCTTAAAACAGCGGATTGACGGCAGAAAAATGAAACCGGCAATGCAAAATCAAGGCGGCCGACTTGTTTGCGGTGCAAAAAAAGAGTTTTTTCAGAGATTTCGGTTTTTTACAGTTGATTTTGATACGGAAGCATTTTAAAATATAAATATAAAAAACTTGGTGTGACCAAGGAACTACCACAGAACAGGAATTCTGTGGTATTTGTTTTTCCTAAAGTAGCAATCGCATTTTTTCAAACGTTCTTTCATGTGTGCGCACGCTTGCGGCAACATAGATGCGCGTGGTTTCCAGAGAGGAATGCCCAAGGAAATCGGCAAGGTGGGCTAGATTTTTTTCCACGGCATAAAAACGGCGTGCAAACAGGTGGCGCAGGTTGTGCGGGAACACTTTGGCAGGATCAACATGAGCCGCACTGCAAAGCCGCTTCATATCGTGGCAGATGTTGGAGCGGTCCAAGGGGCGGCCGCCGCGCGTGCGGAAAATAGGGCCGCTTTGAATCCCGTGTTTTGCTGCATAGCCTAGCAGCCTGCTTTTCAGCGCCCGTGGCAGGAGCGCTACGCGGCTTTTTCCCTTGAGTGTAATCTCAGCCCGCCCTCTGCGAACAGCCTCGCGCGTGATATATTGAAGCTCACTCACGCGGATGCCTGTAGAGCAGAGCGTGAGCATTACGAGGTAAAGACGCTCTTGAGCGCGCGCCTGTGCCGCTTGGAGCAGCCGCTTGTATTCCGCCTCGGAAAGCTCTCGGCGCTCTTCCAGAAAAGCCCGGCGCTGCACCTTCATCAACCGCACGCGGCAATCGGCCCGCCCGCAAAAGATGAGGTAGGCGTGGACTGCGGAGAGCTTTGCATTCACCGTTTGCGGCCTGCTCTGCTCCTGCAGGCGTGCGCGATATTCCAGCACAAGGCTTTTCGTGGGCGGACGGCCTTCGAGAAAATGCAGGAATTCGGATGCCTCTTTCCTGTATTTTTGCATCGTCGCCTGCGACCGTTCGCTTTCAGCCAAATGCAGGCAAAAGGTTTCAAGTTGTTTTTCTGTTGTAAGTTGCATGGGCCTCGCCCTCCTTGTAGGATTGCAGCAAAGATTGCGGCTCCTTCATTATCGAGGGTTTGGCGCAGAAAGGGTATAGGAAATGAACTGGTAAATTGTGGGAATCAAGAGAAAATGTGAGATATGATTAGAAAAACAGACAGGCCAACCGCTTCCGGTTGACCTCAACTCTGCATACAAAAAATAGGGGCTAGCTTATTTGGCGGCCAGCTTAACGGCAAGCTGCGCCTTTTTGCGATTCGCAGCATTTTTATGGATAACGCCCTTCGCGGCGGCCTTGTCCACAGTGCTTACAGCGGTGCCGTAAGCAGCGTTGATTGCGGCCTGGTCATCCGAAGCAAGCGCTTGATCAAAGCTCTTGAGCGCCGTCTTGACCCGGGACGTGATCATACGATTCCGAAGGTTCTTTTTTGCGGTGATGCGCACACGCTTCAAAGCGGACTTATGGTTTGCCAAAACATTCACCCCCCTGTTTTTTACTCGAACATTGGCAATTATAACACGGGGACTCTGGGATTGCAAGCACCTTTCGCCTGCGCGCAGGGCTTTTTTTCAAATATTTTGCGCCTGGAACGCGCATACTATCCGGCGTATCCTTAATGAATGCTAAAGGAGGGCAACCTATGCCGTTTTCGATTCGGACAGATCTTGCCATGGAAGCGCGCGAGCTGCACCCATCGCTTCCTGGCGTTACGGAAGAAAAAGAAGAACACGATGGCGTTTCCATTTCCCGCATCGCGCTTACGCAGGATGAGGCTGCAAGACGCTTGGGTAAGCAGAAGGGGCGCTATATTACGTTGGATGCGCCGGAGCTTACGAACCGCCCGCTTGATCTTTTCGAACGTGTGAGCCGTATGCTTGCAGACGAGCTCAACGGGTTGATCGAGGGTATCGGCGCTTGCGAAAACGTGCTGGTTGTTGGCCTGGGCAACCGCGCCATCACACCCGATTCCCTGGGCCCGCGCGTTGTTGAAAACGTTTATGTAACGCGCCACATTAAACAGTATATGCCGGAAGCGCTGCCCGGACCTGTGCGTGCAGTGAGCGCTGTTGCGCCGGGTGTGCTGGGTGTTACGGGCGTGGAGACCATGGAAATTGTGCGCGGCGTTGTGGAGCACTGCAAGCCGGATCTTGTGATCGCCGTCGATTCGCTTGCTTCGCGCCGGGCAGCGCGCATCAGCACCACGCTGCAGCTTACCGATACCGGCATCAGCCCGGGCGCCGGCGTAGGGAATAACCGCACGGGCATTGACCGTGAAACGCTTGGCGTACCCGTAATCGCCATCGGTGTGCCGCTTGTGGTGTTTGCTACAACCATCTCGCAGGACACCATCAGCCTCATTGCCGATGAAACCGGCCTGCATAATGATGAGGAGCGCCTCAAGGAGCTTGCAGCCAAGGTCATCGCGGAACATATTGGCGAGCTGATCGTTACCCCAAAAGAGATTGACAGCATTGTTGCGGATATGACGCGTATCGTGGCGGATGGCATCAACATGGCGCTCTTCGGGGCGGATTACGCGGAGGTGCGCATGCTGATCGCATAAACCTGTCCAACCGCTCATATAAATTGAGCGGAGGATGAAACACTATGCCGCAGAGAAGGATCCGCGCGCGGGCATCCGGCCTGGGTGCGTTCAAATGGAACAGGCAAAGCAAAGCAAAGGCTGCAGTCCTTTTTGCAGCCTTTCTCTGCGCGGTAGCGCTGTTTGCGCAGTCTGCATTCCGCATCGCTTCCGGCAGCACCATTGAAGCTGAACTGCTTTCCCTGGGATTTCCGCTGCTCTATTCTGCCGCTGGTTCATCGGAAGAAGCGCAGGAGCCGCCCAGCGAGGCGGAACTGCCTTCGCCGATTCGGATTGACCGCGTGGATATCGATGCCGGGGTAAGCGAAAGCGTCCGCATTGAGCTTTTGCGCGTTGAGGAATCCGAAACGCCGGATACGCCCGTAGACCTTTCGGGCAGCGCGCCGCGCATCCTCATCTATCACACGCATACCACGGAAGCCTATTTCCCAACGAGCCAATATGATTACACGCCTACGAGCGCGTGGCGCACGGAGGATAATACCATGAACATCGTGACCGTGGGCGAACGGCTTGCAGAACTCCTGCGCGACCGCTATGGGATCAGCGTAATCCACGATACCACGGATCACGAACCACCCAAGCTCTCAACGGCTTACTCGCGTTCCGTGGAAACCATGGAAAAATATAAGGAAGAATACCCTTCCATTACGATGTTTATTGATGTGCACCGTGATGCTTATGGAAACAATCCGCAGGAAGCTACGGATTACATCACCATTGATGGCAAAGAGGTAGCGCGGATGATGTTTGTTGTGGGGACGGGTGAGGGCGCAACAGGCACGGGCTTTGGCGAAAAGCCGGATTTTACTGCCAACTATGCCCTTGCAAAGCGCATCACAGAATATCTAACCGGCATCGACGAGCGGCTTATGCGCAACATCCGCGTCAAAACCGGCCGCTACAACCAGCACATCTCCAACCAGTGCCTTCTGGTTGAGATAGGCCATAACGCCAATACGCTGGAGCAGGCGCTCAACGCTGCAGAATACCTGGCCGAGGCTATTGCGCAGGTTGGCGGGATCGATTCCGCTGTGGAAACCGTAGCGCCACCGGCAGAAAGCGCGCTGCCGCTCACGCCATGAATGCGCTCGCGCAAGCACCCTTGCAGGGCAGATCCCTCAAAAACGGGCGGTGCCATAAGAAAACACAAGCCGATTTCGCCCATTCGCCCCGGCGCTGTGTTGGCCGCCTGGAAGGGCGCCGGCGGGGCGGCTTTGCGCCAGAACAGGGGCTGCCGGCTGGAACAAATACGGCTGAACTGGACGCTCCACCCTTAAAACGGGCAGATGTGCGAAAAAAATAAAAGGCATACCCGCTGCGGTATGCCTCCCAACGATGACAAGGCAGTTGCCCTAATATGCCCCCTTCATGGCGATGTTTTCCTAGGCCACCGCCTCTAAAGCGTGCTTAGGCATTTTCCAACGCATGCATGCCCATAAGGATGAAAAGCTCCTCATACCAATCCTCCCCGAGAGCAAGCAGCACCCGCGCTTTTTTCACGCGGTTGCGCACGGTATTGGGATGCTGGAAAATCTGTTTGGCCGCTTGTTCCACGCTGCCGTGCGCTGCAGTGTAAGCTGCAAGCGTGCTGAGCAGCGGGATCCCCGTTTCCGCTTCAAATTGCTTAAGGCGCGCAAGCGCGCTGTGCAACTGCGCAAGCGCGCTTTTGTCTTCAAGAAGGGCGGGGAGGAAACGATAAATCCCAAGCGCCGCATAGTTCAAACATGAAGCGTTCAAACAGCGGCATACGCGGTTCGCATAAAGGCCCTCCCGAATGGCGGCATCGAATGCATCGTAGGCATGGCAGGGAGAGGAGATCCCGATGCGCCATGCGGCCGGGTCCATGCCGCATGCGGTGTAGGCTTGGATCAAGGCTTCCTCCGCTCCTGCAAGCCGGCCTTGCTCTGCAGCGGTATAAAGTGCCAGGACGCCCCCTTGATAAGGATAAAACGCTGTGTATTGCCCCCCGGAAGCTGGAACCGCAAGCTTTTGCGGCACCTGCGCGGCTGCTTCCTTGCGGGGCGTTGCAAAAGCCGCAATGCAATGCGGGTAGAGCATTGCATCCAATGCGCGCACGCTTTCTGCGATAGCCGAAGGCGCGCGGCCCAAACCGAGCAGCGCATCCAGCCGCATAACGGCGAGCGTGCGCTGCTCTTTTGCGAGCATGTAGGCGTGTATGGCAAGGATGATATCTTCCATAAAAGCTGTATGGTAAGTGAATACAGGCACGCTCATGGCATCCGCCAGGCGCAGCATGTCTTGCGGCAGGGCTTTATAAAACACGGTTTTGACGGCAATCCCTGCAATTCCGCGGCGTAGCAGCGCGCGGAATGCATCGGTAATGAGGGAGGGGTCATCCTTTGCGAAGAACAGAGAAGTTAAAATGAAATCTCCTTTTTGAAATGCGGAAAAATCCATGCTGTCGGTTTCATAATCTAAAATGGTTACGTTGTTGAGCATATGGTCGAGGCCGCCTGCCCCCGCAAGGAGTTTGAATTCTGCAAGCGGTTCCAGAGCCAGAATCTCCCGCACTCGAATCATAAACAAATAGCCCTGCTTTCCTTCAAAGAATACATTGTAGATTCCTACAATTATAACATAAAAAGGATGGTGCTGCATATAACGGCGCGCGTTGCATGCATAGGCGTGCCTCGGATATACTTAAAACAGGTGCAAAACAGTGCGGCCTCCTAAAGAAGGCTCGGCAGCATGTTGAGGGGATGCTGCCGAGCCTTTCCGTCTGTTTTTTCTGAATTCCGAAAAAGGAGGAAAGCTTTTATGAAAAGCATGGGATTGCAAACCGCAAAAAAGATTGGCCGGGGCCTGCTTGCGGATCTAGTCGGCGGCGCGCTTTATGCAGCGGGCGTCTACAGCTTTGCCTCTGCCGCGGAGTTTGCGCCGGGCGGCATTGCTGGCCTTGCGGTCATCTTAAACCATTTTACAAAGCTCCCCATTGGTATCTGCACGCTGGCGTTTAATGTGCCGCTGATTCTGCTCTGCTTTAAAACACTGGGCCGGGGATTTTTCCTGCGTTCGTTGTGCACGATGGGGATTTCTACAATCCTGCTTGACCTGGTGTTCCCGCTTTTGCCGGTTTATCACGGTGATGGGCTCATGGCCGCAATCTTTGCAGGCGCGCTTTCCGGGGCTGGACTTGCGCTGATCTACGCGCATGATTCTTCTACTGGTGGAACGGATTTCCTCATCCTTAGCCTACGCAAGAAGAAGCCGCATCTTTCCATCGGCACGATCTCGCTGGTAACGGATGGCGTGGTGATCCTGCTGGGCGGCGTTGCTTTTGGCCGCATTGACGCCGTGCTTCAAGGCATCGTGATGACGGTGGTTTCAACCACCATCATCGATAAGATCACCTATCGCTTTACCGCCGGGCAGCTGGCGATTATCATTACGGATTGCGGCGACGCAATTGCCCGCGAAATCGGCACGCAGATCGAACGCGGCGTAACTTCCGTAAAGGCGGTTGGCACCTATACGGGCGCGCCGCGGCAAATGCTTCTTTGCGCATGCAGCCGCGCAGAGGCGTATCGCATCCGCAGCATTGCTTATACGCAAGACCGCAATGCGCTTGTTACGCTTTGCCCATTTGATGCAGCGTATGGCTTAGGGTTCCAGGAGCCGCCTAAAGAAGCATAGGGTGGAAGCATAGCTGGCTGGCGGAAATTTTCTGCCAGCCCTGTTTATTTTCATTTGCTTGGATCAAAAGTATCCCTGCTGGATTATCTAGTGAAACATATGCCGAATCCCGGGCATTTGAAGGATGAAACCAGAGGTGTTCAATTTAGTGCGTACCTATCCCGGTTAAAGCGCTGGAGAGAATGCGGCTCATGCTGCTTTTAGGAGGGGAAATATGGAGAAAGCCCGGCCAACGATTAAGATAAGCAGCGTGATCCTCACCGCGATTGCAGCCGCTGCTGCCTTTACTAATAACAATTAGGGGGCGGCAGCAAGGAAGGGGTGCTGCTACACCATTGGACTATCTCAAAAAGCGGCTTAAGCCGCTTTTTGAGAAACGCTGCAACGCTTGATCCGCGCGCCCCAAGTACGCTTCAGCTCGGCGCCTGTGCTCTAAAATGGCCTGCTGATGCAATGACGCCGGAACTCCTTGCGGGAGATTTTTGGCATGCGGGGATGCCCAAGCTTTTATAAAATCTTGTTTCAATAAAGGCTTTTGATGATCTCAACACATTTGTCGATTCCAAGCGTGCCGCTGTTCAACGTGATATCGTAATTCTGCGCTTTCCCCCATTTCATATCCGTATAGAAATGATGATAGGCTGCGCGGCGCTTGTCCTTGTCCTTTATGCGCTCCTCGGGGGATTCCTTGCGTTCGCCATATATGTTTACAATGCGCTCTGCGCGAAACGCCATGTCCGCATGAATAAACACCCGCAGGCAGTCTGCCTTATCGCGCAGGATATAATCCGCACACCGGCCTACAATGACGCAGGGCCCTTTTTCGGCAAGCTCTGTAATGAGTTTATATTGGATTTCCCAAAGATAATCGGCGTTGTTTGGGCCAGGGGCTTGATGGGAGAAAGCGGATGCAAGGAATCCGCCTGGGGCATATTCGCCGGCATCCTCCACGTATTTTTCATTGAAACCGCTTTCCACTGCAATTTCTTTCAAAAGTTCATTGTCATAGCAGGGGATGCCAAGTGCCTCTGCGACTGCTTTTCCGATTGAGCGGCCTCCGCTCCCAAATTCACGGCTGATCGTAATAATCCTGTTTTTCATACTATTGCAGCTCCTTTTTGTAAATTAAGCATTGTGCACTTCGAGCTTATGCTCTTTGATTAAATGATTTCTTTCATACAAAAGTAACACCAATGAGAGTATGAACGCCAAACCATCTGCAACAGGGCCTGTCCAGAGAACCCCTGCTACGCCCATGAGCGTAGGAAGGAGCAACGCCGCAGGCACAAAAAAGATGATCTGCCGCGCCAGGGAAAGGATCGCAGATTTTACAGGCTTGCCAACCGCCTGCAAATAAACTGCTGCGATTGTTTGAAACCCGGTCAAAGGGCACAGCAACAGGAAAATGCGAAAGGCCATGACTGCGAATTCGTTGTAGAGTCCTTCCTCAGAACCAAACAGAGAAACAACGCTCATTGGGGCAAACTGAAAGATTAAAAATGCAACAATTGATACAGCTTCCGATGCAATCAATGCGATCTCAAGCGCCTTTTTTACGCGCTTATAATTTTTAGCGCCGTAATTGAAGCCAATGATCGGCTGGGCGCCGGTGGCGATCCCAAGCAGAATCGCGATCATGATCTGGTTGACTTTCATCACAATGCCGGTTGCCGTCAACGGAATTTCAGCACCATAAATGGAGGTTGCGCCATACTGGACCAGCAGATTGTTGGTTAGGGCCATAACGATGGTGATGGCAAATTGGGTAATGAAACTGCTCAACCCAAATGTTACAATGCTTCCACAGGTCTTCCTGCTGAGGTGCAATGCAGCGGCATCTGGATGAACGGTTTTGAACCGGGGTAAATACACCACTGATACAATAAAGGATGCAATTTGCCCGATAATCGTGGCGATTGCTGCGCCTTGCACGCCCATATGGAACACAAAAATGAAGACCGGGTCCAGGATTACATTAAGAATCGCGCCGATGACCATGGAAAACATGGCGTACTTCGGGCTGCCGTCTGCGCGGATCATGGAGTTGATTGCGGCAGAGATCATCATAAACGGCAGGCCAATTCCAATGATTGAACCATACTCCAAAGCAAAGGGGCGCAATACGTCCGTTGCCCCAAACAGGGTCAAAATCGGGTTAATCCAGAGAAGAAACACAATCGTGAGTAAAATGCTTACGATGGTTACCAGGGTGATGGCGTTTCCAACACCTTTTTTCGCAACATCGACTTCACCTTCTCCCAATTTAAGGCTTAAATACGCAGCGCCTCCGTTGCCGATCATCATCGAAAGCGCCAAAGCGATAATGGTTATGGGAAATACAACATTGGTGGCGCCATTGCCAAGATAGCCAACGCCCCAGCCTATGAAGATCTGATCCACAATGTTGTAAAGCGAGTTCACGAGCAGCGCGATAACGCTGGGAACTGCAAATTTTACAATGAGCCGGCCTACTGGCTCTGTTGCGAAAGCGTTTGTTTTTTGGGGGATTTCTTTTTCCATTTAACATTCTCCTGCAATTAAGTAATTGGTTACTTATTTGCCCAAAAAGCAGGCAGAGAGACCGAGCAATTTACTTGGCACGCTGCCTGGAAACACAATTTTTATTCTGCGTCAATATTCTTCAGAATCATATCGGCAAGCCGGGTGAACGTTTGCTTTTGTTCCTCCGTTAGGTTCCTGCACAAATCAGAAAAGACCTCCTCATCCTGCGCAAGGATCATTTTGTAAATTCCACGGGAACGCTCCGTGCAAGTAACCTTTTTATAACGCCGGTCCTTGGCGCTTGGAACGCATTGAACGAACCCTTTGCTTTCCAACCTTTGAAGAAGCTTGGTCATGGCCGGATGCGTTACATGCTCGATCTGCTCGAGGTCATTCTGATGAATTTCTGCTTCACCGGATGCTTCCAGCCGGCTGATGGATCCCAGCACGCGCAATTGAACGGATGTGAGCCCTAAAGCGCTGGCCTTTTCATCCAATTTTTTGCGAAAAGCGCGGTTGATAATCGCAATCTTCAATCCGAAAGGCATCATAGCCAATATCACCTCAGTATATGCTCTGCAAAATAAGTAACCAATTACATATTTTACGCATTTAATGAACTTTGTCAAGGTGGCCATTCAAAGAAACGGGGATGCTGTTTTTGCACGCTGAATCATTCCTTTGGGTCCAGCCGGGTAATTTCCGCGATCTCCTTGAATTTGCCAACGATATAAGAATAGCTTTTGCGGTTGTGGGGCAGCATGCAGGCGCTGCAATCCTTGATGCCGCTTTCCGTGTAGCGGAAGTTGCCGCCACAGCGGTCCTTGAGCGCATAGAGCGGGCAATAACAGAACAGGCAGTTGAAATCCTCTGGCGCATCGGTCTTATGGCAGGGGAAATATTCGCATTTGGTGTGCTGGAAAAAGGAATATTGGCATTCTTCGGGGATCGTCTTAAGCGCATCGGTTTTTGACATGGTTTACCTCCTAACCCAAAAAAGGATTCTCAATTGCATTTTACGTTTCCAGGGTGCCTGTGGATTTTCGGATGCAATTAATACATTGGAGATCATAAAAAAGGTAATGGCTTTTGACGGCTTCTGCCGAACAAAATGGGTGCCTTTGCTACCCTCTTTTAAACGATAACAATATCTTCTACAGATCCCTTTTCACCGCAATATAAAGTGACAAACCTATTATCGGCATCAGCGCCGGGATACCCAAATTCACCTCAAAAGCCAGAAAGATGGCCATCTGCTTCACCTTAGGGAGCATTCTATTCGCACGCAATTGCACTACCAATTTTTCCTTGCAAGCTTTCGAAATAGAAGCGCTTGGACTTCTGCAAGTGCGACAAAGACAAGCTCCCCGTTCAGCTTGCCGGAACAGCCTGGCAACCCCAACAAGCAAAATAAAGCGAACCGGGCGGCTGGGATTTCTCCATAGTGCTGCTCCGTTTTCAAACGTAAAAGTACTTGGAAGTTTTTTGTTATATCCCATCCATTCATAGAAACTCCTGTCGTATACGCCTCCCGGTGAATGCTTGCCGCTCGAAACGCGTAAAAGATCGGGATAAAACGGGGCATGCGGAGCATTCAAAAGATGCCATTGCTGCGCAAAACAGCTGCAGCGAGAAGCGCAACGCATGGGACGTGGCTCAAGCGTAAACCGTAGCACGCAGCGTTTCCTTTGGCAAACGTGCCCGCTTCGGGCGCACTGGGGTGGAACTACAGGTCGTTCCCTCGTTGTTTGGTTTGCTGCTGTGCAGGGGAGGTAAATGCGGGCAGATGCCTACGCTCTGCCGGCAAACGATTTTTCGCTATCCCGTAACAAGGAACATGAGCGCGCGCTCCAGCGCATCGGAAGCCTTCATGCGGCCTGTAAACTGCAGCGGCGCGATGGAAACAAGCATCTTGGTTGCCGCAAGCAGCCGCGGTACCTGCGCGCTCTTAAGCCTGCGCGCGGCTTCATACACCCGGTAGGCATAGCCCGGGCTGCAGGGAAGCGCTTTGATGATGGCGTCCTTTTGTTCTTTGCGGTCGATGCGGTTGCGCGCTTCCAGCGTGAGCTTTGCCTTATCGCCCAGCACGCGCGCAACATCCAGCGGCTTTTCGCCATCCTTGAGCACCGCGTCGAGTGCCCGAAACCCATCTTCGGGTTTCTCTGCAAGAAAATAATCCAGAACGGAAAAAACGATGAAATCGAGGTCGCGCGTTGTTACTTTTGCGATTGCTTCGCGGGTGATCTCATTCCCATCGCCTACATAGCAGGCCAGCTTTTCAAATTCGTTGGCGAGGCATGCGCAATCCGTCCCGGCAAGCGCAACGAAAAAGCGCGCGTTTTCCGGCAGGATTGTTACGCCGCGCCGCTTGGCGCGCTGGCCGATCCAGCGCGCGGCTTCGGATTCGCTCAGCGGGTCAAACGCTACAACGCGGTCTTCCCGGGCAAGCGCTTTGGGGAAGGCGAGCTTTATCTCAGCCTCGCCGCGCAGCAGAAACAGAAGCAGCGTAGTTTCCGGCATTTTGGGCAAATATGCGAGGATGGCTTTTGCATCCGAATCCTTGGGCATTGCCCGGCAGATGACCACGCGGCGCTCTGCAAAAAAAGGTAGTGCGTCGCAGGCGAGCGTGAGCGCGCCTGCTTCTGCAGATTCGAGCGTATCCACATTGAGCTGCCGCGTTGCCGCATCCAGCTGCGAAAGCACGGCGGAAATGGCACTGTCCTTTATATATTCTTCGCTTCCATGCATGAGGTAAGCGCCGGAAAGCCGGTTCTCTTTTATGGCGTTAAAAAAGCTGTTGCGATCCATATCCTGTCTTCAATCCGTTTCGTCATCTGTTATGCAGTAGGCCAATGGCCGCATTCCGGTTGGAAACTGTGAGGCCGCAAGCGGCTTTGCGGCATGCACCTCCGCTGAAACACCCTAAAATGGACGTTTGTTTTGTCTGTTCTATTATAACATAATTAGGGCCAATACAGTCAGAAAAATGCTTTTGCAGCAAGCAGAAAACAGCAGGCACCGAGGCAGATGGCTGCGCAAAGAAGCTTGGCTCGAAGCGGCCTTAGGTGGTATTGCGAAAGGGAGAGCATTGCACCATAGAGTAGAATGCAGGCTAAAGCGGGCGGCGCTTGGATGCTGAGCACGGCACCCGGCAGCGCCGCAAACGATTCGGATAGCCAGCTGAGGGCAGCGAGCGGGATGCGCGCAGGCACTGCAAGAAACGTAGCTTCCGGAAAAATCGCAATGAGAAATGCTGCAAGGAGCGTTAAGGGAAGCGCAAGGGAAACGAGCGGCACGATCAAGAGATTCGCAGGCAGAGTATATAGCGGAAGCCGTTCAAAATAGGAGAGCGAAAGGGGGAGCGTACCGAGCGTCCCCACAAGGGAAACGGAAATGGAACCCGCAAGGGCATCCGGGAACTGCTTGCACCGTCGGAACAGGCGCCGCAGCGGAGGAAGGAGCATGGCGATGCCCGCCGTTGCGCAAAAGGAGAGCTGGAGGCCCACGGAAAACAGGCTTGCAGGCGCAGCGAGCAGCAACACGAGCAGCGCAAGCGCAAGCGCGGAGGCCATATCGTACCGGCGAAGTAAAAGCGGCGCACCGAGTGCGGCAAGGGACATCACCGAAGCGCGCACAAGAGAGGGCGGGAATCCTACGAGCACACAATAGCCAAGTAGAAATGTGCCGATGCAAAACAAACGCACCAGCAAATGCCGTTTGGGGAGGAGTGCCGCAAGAAGCGCCACAAAAATCGATACATGGAGGCCGGAAAGCGCAAGGACATGCGCGGCGCCGGCATCGCGGAATGCAGCGTAAACGGACTCGGGAAGCAGCGCTTTATCGTTGAGCAACAGCGCGCGGGCAAGCGGAGCCTGCGGGCCGAAGGCCGTATCGAGCGAGGTTAAGATCTGCGTGCGCAGCGTTGCGAGAGAATAGCGCAGGTCAATGCGGCGGGCGCTGACCTCTGGCGCGCCTCGCGCAGATGCAAGCGCGGTGATCCCTAAGGAAAGATAATATGCCTTAGCATCAAAGGAGCCGCCTGCAGATTCCGGTATCCAGAGCACGGCTTTTACGGAGAGCACATTCCCGCATGCGAGCGTTTTTGCAGAGGCGGCAGGGAAACGAACCTGGACGCGCCCATGGATTGGGATGCCATCGCAGGCCGCATCATAAAGAAGGACATAGGAAACGCCATTTTCGGCTGTGGGCGTGTCCGCGATGCAGCCGGAAAGCATACAAATCCCCTCGGGTGGCGGGGCAGGGAGCGCAGCAAGCATGCGAAAGCATCCCGCGCAGGTGCACAGCAGCAGGACCGCGGCGGCCGCACGGCGGAACAGGAGTGCCGATAAGCCGCCACAAAGAAAAAGGCACGCGGCAAAAACTGCCAGCGTGCCCTGCATCCGATATGCAAGAAAAATGCCGAACGAAACCCCGGCCGCGCAAAGGACCAGCGGCCGCGCGTTAAACCCACGCGCTAGAGCGCGGCAACGTTTCGGGCCGTCCTCCATAAGGGCAAATCAGAAGGAATACGATTCGTCTGCGCTGCGGAATGCAATCGCTTCGACTTCAACGAGGCCGCCTGCGGGCAATGCCGCAACCTGCACGCAGGAGCGAGCGGGGAAATCCGCTCCGAAATGCTGACCATAAATGGTGTTAACGGTGCCAAAATCGGCCAGATCCTTTACAAATACCGTGGTCTTTACAACATCCGCCATGCTGGCGCCGGCTGCCTTGAGCACAGCTTCAAGGTTTTTGAGCGCCTGCTCTGCCTGGGCTGCAACGCCTTCTGCAAGCTTGCCGGTAGCCGGGTCAATGCCGAGCTGGCCGGAAGTGAACACGATGCCTTCCATGGCAACCGCATGGCTGTAAGGGCCGAGTGCCGCAGGTGCATTCGATGCGCTGATGATTTCTTTCATTTGAAACAAGAACCCCTTTCATGATACTGTCGGTTTTCTATGGAAATTGATGCAATTGCTATAGTGTAATGCTAACACCGGCCTGTTCGAGTGTCAAGGCAATATCGTGGTTCCAGAGGAGAAAAGCGTCCTCCCCGGTATCGGTATAATACCCCTTTCGGCGGCCTTCCTGCACAAAACCGAGCGAAGCATAAAGCGCCTGCGCGCCATAATTGGTTTCGCGCACCTCGAGGGTCATCATGGTGGCGCCAAAAAGCAATGCGGAACGCATCATGCAGAGCATAAGCCTCCGCCCCAGCCCGCGCCTGCGAAAGTCTGGGCCTACGGCAACGTTTGTGATATGCGCTTCGTCGAACATAACCCACATACCCGCATAAGCGATGATCTGCGCGCCGCATTCGCCCACAAGATAGTGCGCTACATCATTTTTCAACTCGCCCGCAAGCGCCGCCTGGGACCATGGCGTGCGGAAGCAGATCCGCTCCAGTTCCGCAACGCGTGCCACATCTGCCTTTTGCATAGGCCGAAAACGGATGGATTCCATCGGTTGCATGCTGATCACTTCTTTCCTTTATAAAGACGTTCCGCCTGCGTTGGGCGCAGATAAAGCGGGACTGCTTCGGAAACGGTTTCTCCGCCGCAAAAGCGCTTCCAGGCAGCCTGCGCCACCGGCAGCGCTGTAAGCAGGTTGCGTTCGGGCGGCGCAAAGCGTGCATCTGGAACCAGAGTCGCAATTTGCGCTTCGTAGGCAGCAGCGCCATCCCCCACAAATACGGTGCGCGGCGGAAGCGTTGGCAAAAGCTCCGCAACCGTTACAGCGGAGGGCTCCATCGTACAGGCGTTGCCATCAAATGCCGCCGCATAAGCATTGCCGTTGCGCGCGTCGATGAGCGCGCAGGCCGGCCCGCTTCCCGAGAGAAGCCCTTCTTTGAGCGCAATGAGAGAACTTACGGCTACGACTGGCCTTGCAAAGGCTGCTGCCATGGCGTTGATGGCGCAGACGCCGATGCGCACGCCCGTAAACGAGCCGGGCCCCACATCTGCGGCAAACACATCTATATCCGAAGGCGCAAGGCCATGCGCTTCAAGAAGTTCGCAAGTGAGCGGCAGGATGGTTTCCGAGTGGGTCAGCCCCGCATCGCGCGTGGCTTCGGCCAGCGGGACGCCATCCTTGAGGAGCGCAGCCGAGGCAGCGCGGCCCGAAGTGGAAAGCGCAATCAGAATCATTGGGAGCATCCCTCCAATTCCATAAGGATTGCTTCATAACGCGTTCCGAAGGCGGAAAATGCAGCCGTGCGCGGTTCCAGACCACTGCCGGTAAGGTGCAGCTCAAGCCGTGCGGGCGGAAGCGCATCCATCACATTTTCGCACCATTCCATCACGATGATGCCGCCGCGGCTGAGATAATCCTCAAACCCGATGGCATAGAGCTCATCGCCTGTGCAAAGCCGGTAAGCATCAAAGTGGAACAGCGGCGGCTCACCGCCGTATTCATGGACGATGGTGAAGGTGGGGCTTGTTACATCCCGGATGCCGCGCGCTGCGGCAAGCGCGCGGGTAAAGGTGGTTTTGCCCGCGCCAAGGTCGCCGAACAGGGCCAGGAAGGCGCCGGGGAACATGCCCTGCGCAATGCGCGCGCCAAGGGCTTCAAGGGCGGGTTCACTTAACTTGTGCAGCGTTAGCGTCTTCATGGCTTGCCTCAATCAAACATGCCCTGCTCGATGCATTCCCGCCGGAAATCCAGGAGGCGATCTTCTGCGATGGCCCGGCGGATGTTCTCCATCAGCCGCAGCGAGAAGCGCAGGTTGTGCAGCGTGATCAGCTGCGCAGCAAGGATCTCCTTGCATTTTACCAGATGGCGGAGATAGGCGCGCGTAAACCCGCCCGTGCAGGCATAACAGTCGCACCCGGCCTCAATGGGCGTAAAATCGCGTTCAAAGGACGCGTTGCGCAGCATGCGCTTTCCCTGTCCGGTGAGCGCAAGGCCGTTTCGGGCGATGCGCGTCTGCAGGACGCAATCGAACATATCCACCCCGCGGATCACACCTTCCACAAGGCAATCCGGGCTTCCCACGCCCATGAGGTAGCGCGGCTTATTTTGCGGCATATGGGGCATGAGCGCTTCAAGCATCTCATACATCAGCGGTTTGGGTTCGCCCACGGAAAGACCGCCGATGCCATAGCCGATAAAGTCCATATCCGCGAGGGCTTTTGCGCTTTCGATGCGCATTTCCTTGAACAGGCCGCCCTGCACGATGCCAAAAAGCGCTTGATCTTCGCGCGTGTGCGCAGCTTTGCAGCGGCGCGCCCAGCGGTGCGTGCGTTGCATGGCTGCGCGGGTATAGGCTGCATCGCTCGGATAGGGGGCGCACTCATCAAACGCCATGGCGATGTCCGCGCCGAGCGCCTGTTCGATCTCCATCACGCTTTCGGGCGTAAAGAAATGCTTGCGCCCATCCAGCAGGGAGCGAAACTCGACGCCATCTTCCCGAATGCGGTTGGTCCCGGCGAGGCTAAACACCTGGAAGCCTCCGCTGTCGGTTAGAATGGGCCGATCCCAGCCCATGAAGGCATGGAGCCCGCCGGCTTCGCGCACAAGCCGGTGGCCGGGGCGCTCAAACAGGTGATAGGTATTGGCAAGGCAGATCTGGGCGCCGACTTCTTTGAGATCGCGCGGGAGCATGGCCTTTACGGTGGCCTGCGTGCCAACCGGCATATAGCAGGGCGTTTCGATCACGCCGTGCGGGGTATGCAGGCGGCCCAGCCGCGCGCCGGACTGCTTGCAGATATGAATCAGTTCATAGTGGAACGCTTGCATGAAAACACCTCGCAATTACTGGATGAACATCGCGTCGCCAAACGAGAAAAACCGGTAACGCTCCTGCACGGCATGCGCGTAAACGGAAAGCATCTCCTCGCGCGAACAAAGGGCGCTCACGAGCATAAGAAGCGTGGATTCCGGAAGATGGAAATTCGTGATGAGCGCGTCCACGGCTTTGAAACGGTATCCCGGGGTGATGAAAATGTCGGTCCAGCCACTTTTGGCATGCACGATCCCGTCATCATCCGTTACGCTTTCGAGCGTGCGGCAGGAGGTTGTGCCCACGGAAACAATGCGCCCGCCCGCTGCGCGCGCAGCGTTGATCGTTGCTGCGGCCGATTCGCTCACCTCAAAGTATTCCGAATGCATGTGGTGCTCCTCGACGTTCTCCGCGGAGACGGGGCGGAACGTGCCAAGCCCTACATGCAGCAGCACATCCGCGATCAAAACGCCGTTTGCCCGCAGCGTATCCAGCAGGGCTTCGGTGAAATGCAGCCCTGCCGTGGGCGCGGCGGCGGAGCCGTTTTCCCGTGCATAGACGGTCTGATAGCGCTCCCGCTCGGAAAGGCGCTGCGTGATGTAGGGGGGGAGCGGCATTTCGCCCACGCGGTCGAGGATCTCTTCAAACACGCCGTCATATGCAAAGCGCACCACGCGGCCGCCCGCATCGGTTGGCTCGCAGATGGTGGCGGAAAGCGCATCGCTCACAACGTAGGTCAAGCCGGGTTTCGCGCGGCGGCCGGGGCGCACAAGGCATTCCCAGCGATGCGCGTCAAGCCGCTTGAGAAGAAGGAACTCCATTTTGCCGCCGGTATCCGGGCGCGTGCCAAAAAGGCGCGCAGGGATGACGCGCGTTGTGTTGCGCACGAGGACATCCCCGGGGTGGAGGTGGCGCGTGATGTCGGAAAACACTTCGTCCGAAATGGTTTTCGTTTTTCTATCATAGACCAGAAGCCGGGATGCGCTCCGTTCCTGCGCAGGCGTCTGCGCGATGAGCTCCGGCGGAAGGTCGTAATAAAAATCGCTTGTTTTCAACGGATGGCTCCCTTTCCGCACATGCGGGCGCGAAAAAGGCCTGCATGGCTTGTTACCAGCCTATTATATTGTAAAAAAGCGCCCATTGCAACACGGGCGGGTGGCTCTAAAACAATTACGAATAATCTGTAAATTGGCTGGAAGCTACTTGACGAACTTATGGAAAGAGGTTAGCATTATTACAATAAATAGGAGTGCGAAATAAGTCGTTTTACGATGGAAAATGGGCGCCGCGCATGCGCGGCGATGGGGACTGCGCACGACGGGGATGATTGTATGGCGAGAATGAAACCCTATGTAGCCGCAATGCTGGCTATGTGTTTAATGATAATTGGAAATGGATGCACCATGCGTATAGGGCAGAAGGCTCCGGGAGCAATTGGGGTTATCGATGTTGATGGGACGACCACATCCGTTCAGCCTGGCGGCGATGCGGAAGCGGAAACCCGCGCGCCGAAGACCCCAAAGCCGGAAGCAACGCCGGATCCGAATGTGGGTCTGCCGCTGCAACCTACGCTCAGCCCCGATGCGGACGCTTCGGCTGGAACAACGCCGGATCCAAACGTAGGTTTGCCGCTATATCCAACGCCGGATCCAAACAAGCCCATGGTTGCCTTGACGTTTGATGACGGCCCCAGCAAGAACACAACCCGCATTCTCGATGTGCTTGAACAATATGGCGCGCGCGCGACGTTTTTTGTGGTCGGCACCCAGCTTGAAAAATTCCAGGAGATCACCAAGCGCGCAAGCGAACTGGGGTGCGAGATTGGCAACCACACCTACAACCATAAAAACTTAACGAAAATCTCGCCGGATGAAATCCAGGAGCAGATCAACAGCCTTAACGCCTTGATCCTTACTGCAACGGGCAAGGAAGTAACGTTGGTGCGCCTCCCGTATGGCGCTGGCATCAAGGATAAAACCGTAAAAGCCAATGTGCTGTACCCTTTGATCATGTGGACGATCGACACGCTGGACTGGAGCACGCGGGATACCGAAAGCACGCTCAAAGCCATTCGCCAGGAGGTAAAGGATGGCAGCATCATCCTCATGCATGACCTTTATGAAGCTACCGCCGCCGCTGCTGAAACAATCGTGCCGGAGCTGATCGAGCAGGGGTATCAGCTGGTAACCGTGAGCGAGATGTTTGCGGCCAAAGGAATCCCCCTTGAGGCCGGAAACTATTATCGCAATGCTTTTGGGCAATGAGCGTTGCAGCGAATTTTCATGTTGCAAAATCTGCGGTGGTGTTGTACAATAGATTCCGTCGCAGAAAGGGGATGTAGCCCAGCTGGTTAGAGCGCTTCGCTCACATCGAAGAGGTCGGGGGTTCGAGCCCCTCCATCCCCACCAGATAAGAACGCTGACAAGGATCCAATATGTGCCTTGTCAGCGTTTTTTGTAACCCTAGTTTTACTACAGCCCTTTGAAAGGGAAAATTCATGATATAGTCGTGCCATCATGTACCTTGACTGCCAACTTCTAAGCTGGCAGTTTTTATTTTCGTGCTCTGCAACAAGCTTACAGCACCGAAGATATAGCCAAGTTGAAATCCTAATTTTTCGTGGTGTTCTGTAAAAACGCAATTCACACAGGATGCTGTCATTCGGACTGATTGAGGATTTGCTGTTATAGAGTCTTGCTTGAGATCACCCTTAAAGCCAACTCGTCATTTTATACTGAAATATATATCAAGAAAAATTGATGTAATAGTTGACAGGAGGAAGATTTATGTATATACTACAAACATATCAAGAAATATTGATATGAGGTAGCGCATGGATACAGTATACAAGGCTCAAGCCAAGGTGTTCAAGGCCTTTTGCGATCCGAAACGGCTTGCCATTTTGGAGCAGTTGCGCAGCGGTGAAAAGTGTGCCTGTGTTTTGCTGGAGCCCTTGGACTTAACGCAATCCGGACTTTCTTACCATATGAAGATCCTCTGCGATTCTGGCATTGTTGTTAGCCGCCAAGAGGGGAAATGGACACACTACCGGCTCAGTAAACCGGGCAGAGATGCCGCTGTTGACTTGCTGAAAAAGCTGACTACGCCGGATCTGGAGTGGGCAGAAACCTGTCATTGCTGAGGGGGCGTGAACGCCATCTAAAATGGATGGCGTTTTTTACGGCATGAAATATCAAAATAATTTGATGCGTTTCAAATTTGACCGTGAGGTGCTACAAATGGGAGTTTGGGAGTTTATTCAAAATCAAGTATTAGGCATGAAGTGGCTTAACGAGTTGATCGGGGCTGGATTGTCCACACTGGGTTTGGATATGAGCGGACGCATTGGAAGCAGCATCCAGTTTTTTATTTACGATGTACTGAAAATCACCTTTTTGCTCTGCGTGCTGATTTTTGCCATCTCTTATATCCAGAGCTACTTTCCACCCGAACGTAGCAAAAAAATTCTGGGGCGCTTTCATGGCGTTGGGGCGAATCTGGTTGCCGCGCTTTTGGGAACTGTGACTCCGTTCTGCTCCTGCTCGTCTATTCCGCTGTTTATCGGTTTTACCAGTGCGGGGCTTCCGCTGGGCGTGACCTTTTCATTCCTCATTTCTTCTCCTATGGTTGATCTGGGAAGCCTTGTTCTTTTAATGAGCATTTTTGGAGCAAAGGTAGCTGTCGTCTATGTATTGCTGGGCCTAATCATCTCCGTCATCGGCGGTACCCTCATTGAGAAGCTGCATATGGAAAAGTATGTAGAGAGCTTTGTACGCTCTGCCGCAAGTGTGGATATAGAGTCTTCAAACTTAACCTTTAAGGAACGAATGGCCTATGCCAGGGAGCAGATGCTTGGCACATTCAAAAAGGTGCTTCCATACATTCTGGTTGGAGTCGGCATAGGGGCCGTGATTCACAACTGGATACCGGAGACTTGGATTGAAACGATTCTGGGGCGTGACAATCCTTTTGGTGTGATTCTTGCGACCATTGTGGGCGTTCCTATGTATGCAGATATCTTTGGGACAATTCCTATTGCCGAGGCACTTCTTGGAAAGGGGGCGCAATTGGGAACGGTTCTTTCCTTTATGATGGCGGTAACCACGCTCTCGCTGCCTTCTCTGATTATGCTTCGTAAAGCAGTGAAGCCCAAGTTGCTGACTCTGTTCATTGGAGTGTGTGTGTTCGGAATCATTCTGGTGGGTTATCTGTTTAATGTGTTTCAGTTTATTTTAATCTAAAATAGGAGGTATTATCATGGGACTGTTTGGTAAGAAAAAAGAGCAAACAAAAAGCTGTTGCTGCGGTGCCAGCTGTGCGCTTGAAAAAATGGCGCAGGCAGAAACTGCAAAAGCAACTGTGGGCGTAAAGGTGTTGGGGTCCGGCTGCGCAAAATGCAACGCGCTGGAGGATGCCGCAAAAACTGCCCTCGCAGAGCTGAATATGGACACGACCATCGACCATGTGACGGATTTTGCTCAGATTGCCGCATATGGTGTGATGACCACGCCAGCACTTGTGGTGGACGGCAAGGTGGTATCCTATGGCAAGGTTTTGAAAAAAGATGAAGTGAAAGCACTTATCCAGAAAGTCAGAGGGTGATCTCAATGAACGCAAAACCCAAAGTCGCCTTTATTTGCGTCCATAATTCCTGCCGTAGTCAGATTGCCGAAGCTCTTGGAAAGCACTTTGCGGCTGATGTATTTGAAAGCTATTCTGCCGGGACTGAGACAGTGCCGCAGATCAATCAAAATGCCGTGCGGTTGATGAAACAGCTATATGGCATTGACATGGAGGAGAGCCAACGTAGCAAACGGTTGCTTGAACTGCCGCCTTTGGATGCTGTGGTGACTATGGGCTGCAATGTGAACTGTCCGTATCTACCGTGCAAGCATCGTGAGGATTGGGGGATAGCTGATCCCACAGGACATGACGATGTTGTGTTTTTACAAACGATTCGCACGATCGAACGGAAGATCCTTGACTTGAAAAAGCGGTTGATGTAGGGCATGACCAGGCAGCCTAAAGGAACAGATTTTATTGTGCCCGTGCATGCATACCAAGGTACAAAAGCACAACATTGTGGAGCGGAACTCCCTTGTTGTGCTTTGCCGCTGTGTGCAACATAATAGAATTGGCATCTCTGAATGAAACAAAATGGTTAATCCTTGTGTGCTGATAAAACGATGCGATAGATTTCCGTTCTAAGGTTTTTCCTGCTGACCAATATCCCAATAATAATATGAAAAAGCTGGTTTATTTCTTAATGCAGATGGAAGATGCTCAATGGCAGGGGCTTCTGTGCTGCCTGCAAAAGGCGAGGCTTAAAATGCAGCAGCGGTTCACTGTGCTCTGAGAATAAAGCGCTACTTGATGCAAGAGGAGTCAAATGCTATTCTTATATCATAAGTAGTAAGTAATAAGTAAATTAAGGATGGATGGAGGATCCGCGATGAACGATCTGTCGCTTGCCCAGCAGTACCTGCTCTGCGTTCTCAAGAAAAATGGGAAATTTCCGGGCATTGGGATTGAAAAACCCCTTTGTTTTACCGCATCCTGCGTGCTGGAACTGCTGATGGATGATGTGCTTGCATTTGGCGGAAAGAAGCTGCGCGTGCAAGGCCCATTGCCGGAAGAAAAAGCATATTTGCTCCCCGTTTATGATATGGTTCATCGGAAGTAGCCGGTTAAATTTGAAAAGGTGGTTGAAGCATTTTCCGTAACGTTTACCGGAAAAGCCATAAATGCGCTAATCGATAGCGTTGGAGAATCCCTCCTTGCGGCAGGCTGCGTGCAGAAAGAAACGGGAGGCCTGTTCGGCGGGAAAAAACGCTATCTTCCGAGCGCATCCATGGTAGACGCCATCGTGCAGAATATCCGCGCGGAAATTTTGGAAGATGGGGAGCTTTCAGAGGATATTGTGGCATTATCTGCTCTTCTGCATAAGAGCGGGGAACTTAAAAAGTATTTCTCCGCCTACGAAAAGAAGGATTTTAGAAAGCGGATGCAAGAAATCAAAGAGAGCCCGCAAAATGAGATGATCCAAAAAGTGGTGGAGTATATTGATGCCCTGCTTGTAACCATCATCATAGCGTCTACCTAATATTTAGGGAGGTGCGCTATATGGCAAGACAAAGAAGTATGGAGGCAATTCTTGCTTCAGAATCTGTTACCATCGGGGAGTTGGTCCGCCTTACGGGAATCCGGTACAGCACACTGAAATTCTATACGGAAGAAGGCTTTCTCCCGTTTCGGCAGGAAGAACGCGGGCTCACGCGCAGGTACCCGCGGGAGGAGACGATACACAGGATTGCCTGGATCAAACAGATGCGGGCGGAGGGCAAAACCATTCCGGAAATTGGGAGGATCCTGCAGGAAGCAGGAAAGAAACAATAGCGTGCGCGCAGGTTGCGGGGTCTCGCTGCAATAGCTGCACGCCGCCAGAACTGCCACGCTGCGAGCATGGCGTTCATGCGACTGCGAATACCCTATAGATTTATGCGCGGGTAAGCTGCAAAGGGAGGGCAAATGGGACCAAGCGCGGCAAAGGCCAGCGTACGGCAAACTGCCGAACCGAACACTTTTCTCATGTCCTTTTATCGACATCAGTTCTGTTTTGAACCTGCCATTACTTTGTGCTATACTTTAAAAACGCATTGTTCCTTTGTTCTAAAGAAATGGTAGCGCTGCTCGATGAGACACGGCTTCCCTGTTGTTTCTGCGCGTGCTGTGCTAGTAGCGTGATGCAGCCGGCAGGAATACTGCAGCATCTAAGGTGCAAAAAGATGCAGAGCCGAAACGGCACGATGGCTGCCGCGCATGGCCATGGGGCTTGCTCAAGTAAGACGAAAACGCGTTGCAAAGTTGGGGGAAGAGATACCCGAGAGAATCGAGCATTACGCTGAAAATGGGGAATGTATGCCAGAAAAGGAGCCCTGGCAAATCGGCGTTATGCAGTCCTGTACGGATTTGGAGGGACAACTGGGATGGAGACGCTTTTATATGTGTTTTGCACCAGCCTGCCGGTACATGTGTTGACCCTGTTTCAGTATTGGGAGCATCCATGGCGTTCGAGGCGGATGGCTATCGTATTGGCTTGCCTAAACCTTGCGCTAAAGTCAGCGGCAATGGTGTGGGTAGTCAAAAAAGGCATAGGCATCCGTTCGGTGGAATTGCTTTTTTCTTTGGTTGGCTACGGCATCTATTGCTTCACGCTGCGCATCGATCGCTTTAAGCTGCTGTTCTCCTATGTACTCATGTTGGATTATACTGTAGTGGTTCGGGGAATTGGTTCTTTTCTGGCCATCCGCTTGTGTGGAGGCAGCGCACAATCCTGGCAAAGCAGCCTGCTCTGCGCGCTGGTATATTTGGTGAGCATGCCTTGGATGCTTTCCTTTTTCCGCCGGACTGCCCAGCTGATTCGGGACAGCAATGCGCCTGCATTCTGGAGGACCATCTGGCTGGCACCGGCTTTTACAAGCGCTGTTGTTTTGATTTATACTAACGCTTTTGATGCAGAAAGCGCAGGGAATTGGCCGTTCCTTCTTGCCAGGCTGAGCCTGGTGGCGAGCATTTTTGTGGTATTTTTCTGGTTGCTGAAGGCGCTGGAGCAGATGCGGCAGCAGGCGGTTAGGGAGGAACAAACCCGCCAGAACGAGCGAATGCTGGAGGTTCAGCGCGCACAGTATGCAAATCTGCAATCCCATATGGAAGAGATCCGCAGGGCACGCCACGATTTGCGCCAACATCAGAATATCATACAGTCTTTCCTGGATGCAGGTGATATGGAACAGCTGCGGGCGTATTTGCGTGCACAAAATGCTCCCCTGCCACTGGATCCCATGCCGTTATATTGCAGGAACTATGCCGTAAATATGCTGTTGAATTATTATGCAAGCCGTTTTGTGGCGGAGGATATTGCATTTGAGTTTCGAGTAAACCTGCCGGAACGCATCTCCGTTTTGGAGCCGGATTTTTGCGTTGTGCTGGGCAACCTTTTGGAAAATGCTTTGGAGGCATGTTCTGGAAGGGAAAAGCCATATATTAGGGCAGCGGCGCGGGCGGTGGGAAATGCGCTCACCATCGTTGTGGATAACACAGCGCCTGCCCAGCCACGTATGGAGCAGGATGGCACGTTCTGTTCCAGCAAGCATGCGGGAAGTGGCATTGGGACAAAGTCTGTTAGTTACATCGCAAAACGGTATGATGGAACAGCGGATTTTCGCTGGGAAAACGGTATGTTTTTGGCTTCGGTTTTTCTCAACCCGCAGCCTAATCATGCAGGGGAGTAACGCGTTTGTATAAGGTGTGTGACACAAGAAATTTTGTTTCAAAAGAACAGAACTTGGGAAGCTGTGTTGACATCACCTCTTGGAAAAATAGCAGGAGGAGCGTTTCCTCCTGTTTTGCATATCTGTTGTAAAGCTGCCGCTACCTCTAAACCAGAAAAAACCATAGATAATGGCATCGCTCCTTATCTCAGCATATTTTGCAGCAGCAGTTTTGTGCGTAGAGTTATTCAAGCAGAAAAGATACATGCAGACCATCTCACTTTATGCGGCAGAAACGAATTTTGTGTTTACAAATGACGTTTCCGGCATAGAGACCGTAGGAAATGGCGCGATCTATAATGGTATGAAAGAACAATACGGGCTGAAAACGCAAATTCGCGTGCCTAGCAGCATGTGTGGCGCGTGGATACGAAGGAGGGAGCATGAACGGAATCTTGCAAGAATTGCAGGCGGATATCCTAGATTTCCAAGCGTTTTTAACGCTGGCAGAAATGGATGAGGCAGCGCGGCAGCTCGCTGCGGAACATCTGGACTGCGTATCGCTGTTTGAGCTTGGGAAAACTACGGAAGGCCAGCTGATCCTTGGGGCGAAAATTGGGGAAGGGAGCAAGAAAGCCCTGCTTTTCAAGTGCCCACACCCCAATGCGCCGATCAGCACGATCGGGCACTTGCGAAAAACAGCGCATTGCGCACAATGCTTGATTATACTTTCTACATTGTCCGTGGGAAGCCGATGGCCTGGTGATAGTGGAGGCTGGCTTAAAAATGGTATACAATTTTCAATTACTTAGGCAATTTCTTTGGACCAGCAGAAAATATGCACGTGGTTTTCTATCGATATATAAAAACTGCATTTTCAGTGTATTATGTCTGAAACGCAAACGATAAAAAATTTGATTGATAGGATTAGGCTTGCCTTTACTTATGCACTGCGTATGCAAGGGGCGGTACATATTGGCACGTTACGGAGGACATTCCCACGCTGTATCCTGGCCTGCGTGAAGCCGCAGAGCGCCAAGGTATTCCGTTGTATCTTCGAGAGCCGGAATCCCCCGCAATCCCACAGTTCGCACCCATTGTGCTGCTTGGGAAGGGAGTTGAGACAGAATGTGATTATTTAAATGATTTTGAGCAAAAAGTATTTCAAAAATTGTAATAAGCGGGACATGCAGCGACTCTTACTCTAAGGAGAATTACGGAACTTTTACGCTCTTTACGGAGCTGCCACACTTCTATGATGCGCGCATTGCGGATTCAACGCCCATGGCTATTGTGCGGAGTGACGCGGCGACTCAAAACACCGATTTTGGAGTCCAACCAGAAGGAGACCTTTCAAAGATCTGAACGCTATATGGGAGAGAGAAATTCCTGTCTCTGTGCGGTTTGTGACGCGCTTGCGGATTCGGGAGTGGAGCCCAACCGATGCATGGCGCAGGAGGGGCCAGCATATCAACGGCCTGCAACCCAGGCGGAATACTGCGATGATGTGTTTGTCACACCGGTTTACCGGTAATTTCCCTATGGCGTGTATATTCGCCCCCCAGAATATGCATTTGAACACGCTTCGGATAAAACCGCGGAGGCAGCGCTGCTGCATGGCGAGGGGAAGATAGAGCGACTCCATAGTGAACTTGCGGATGCCATGGAAGAAAAACTCGATTATTTTGCGCCCTTGATTCGCGAGCTAATTAACATTCGGCTTGAATATGGCTTAAAAGCGGCACAACTTATCTACGACCGGTAATGTAAAAACCCAGACTTACAAGAGGGATTGAAAAATTTCCGGCCCTCTTGCTGCACAAAAAAGCAAGGATTAGTTGCAAGGTGGTATAATAGATAATGGTTGATTATACTGCTTTTATGCAAGAATATATATTTTGCCGTCCCAAATTTGAATTAAAAAACGATAATTATTATTGAAAGGATTACACTTGGAGGCGGTAAATATGAACGCAGCGGAAGAACTGTTAGGCCGACTCGGCGTAGGGCTCAACTACAAAGGATGCAAAAGGGTGACATTTATTTTAGAGCGCACGTATACAAATGAGGAACTGCTTTATAACATGACGGCATTATATCGTGAAATAACGCTGATCTATGGATGCACCTGGTATGCAGTGGAGCGCAGCATTCGAACGGTGATTCAATGCGCATGGGCGCGCAATCCGAAACTCCTCATGGAAATAGCGGGATATCCGCTTCCTGCAGCCCCAACTTCGGCAGAGTTCATCGCAATTCTGCATGGATACCTCGTGCGGCACGAAGGTATGTAAACATCCCGATCCTAAAAGGATCACGAATATATGATTGAAAAGCCGGCTGATTTGGCACACTGTGCAAAACGGCCGGCTTTTGCAGTATAGGCTAAATAAACGCTGGAAATCGGATTTACTTGCTTTCGGATGTAAGTACAGAGAAAATCAGCCACATCGCAAATGATTTTCCGGCAATCTTATGTAGCGACGCAAATACCTACTAAAAGGGGCTGATATGCGAAATGGCTGCCTAGTTTGCTGAGGAAAGCCTTGCTTCAGAGGCTGCTTGTGAAATAGCTTTTGCGGCGGCGGATACCAACTGAACAATATGATCCAATCCTCTATATTTTAAACGGGAAGTAGGACCAGAGAGGCTAATAGCCGCAATTAACGTGCCATTGTATGAGTAAACGGGCGCACCAATGCAGAACATACCATATTCGTATTCTTCACGATCAAAAGAGACATGAGTCGAAAGGATTTCAGCTTTTTCTTTGAGAAAAACTGCAGCAGTTGTGATGGTATACACGGTTCTTTGCGTAAGGTCTGAACGGAAATAGGCCTCGATTTCAGCATCTTCCATATGGGAAAGGAAAATCTTTCCCATAGCAGAGCAATGCAAAGGGGAAAGCGGGAGTGCACGTGAAGTAATAAGAAAGGAATCGCCGGGCAGCGTAAAGCTGTTGACTACCATATCTTTGTATAATATTCCAAGATTAACGGCTTCATGCGTGCTATCCCTAAGGTCGCGCAGAATGGGCTCAGCAATAGAATTCAACGATACATCGCGCCGCAACCGTTCTCCATATCGAACATAGATCATGCCTAAACTGTACTTTCCATCTTCATCCTTGCGCACTGCGTCGCATTCTAGAAGTGAAGCAAGAATGCGGAACATGGTTACTTTTGGAAGCCCATGCGCTGCGGCTAAGGCACTTACGCCCATAGGCTCGCTGCTTTTGTATAAGGTTTCGAGTACGCTAAACGCACGTTTGATGGAATTAATTTGATTGGATTCTGACATATAGGGTTCCCACTCTCTTTAGAATCGCCTCAATTATAAATGTTCAAGATGCATATTGTGAAGCCTTTTCCCCTGGGGGAAGAAGCGGGACGGCAGGCTGCCAAGGCGCTTGTAGAAAAATATCACCCAACCGCTATGATTTTTGTAGAGCGGCTTGGCCCCAACGAGGCTGGGATTTATCATTTCGTTTCCGGCACCGTGAGCTCGCCGGAACAGATGTCGTATGGCCACTTCCTTGTAGAGGAAGCAAAAAAGCACGGCATCCTTACCATTGGCATCGGAGATGGGGGGAACGAAATCGGGTTTGGAAAAATCGTGGAGCAGGTGCGGGAAATTACGGAATTCGGGAAGAAATGCAAATGCCCTTGCGGCAAAGGCGTTGCGACCGTCTGCGAAACCGATGTGCTGATTTCCGCTTCGATTTCCAATTGGGGCGCATATGGCATTACGGCGATGCTGGCTTACCTCATGAAGGATCCCAGCATCCTGCACGATTCGGAGACGGAGTACAGGATGGTGGAAGCCTGCGCAATGAATGGATGCATTGATGGCATGTATATGAAACCCTACTTGAGCGTAGATGGTGTTTCTGTCAAAAGCGGGCAGGCGGTTGTAACGCTTATGGCTGAGGTGGTAAAAAACGGCTTAATGCATTATGAAAGGGCATTCTAAAAGCGAGCAAAGGAGAAGGCGGAGATGGCCAGATATATTCTGAAGCGCATTTTGCTGATCATCCCGGTTGTTATCGGCATCAGTATCATTATTTTTACGCTGATGTCCTTGGCACCGGGTGATACAGCCAGCCAACTGCTCGGACGTACTGCAAAACCAGAGGAAATTGCAATGCTTAAGGAGCAATTGGGCTTAAATGATCCATTGCCTACGCAGTATTTTCGGTATATGGGCAATTTGTTTCAAGGGGATTTTGGAAATTCCTATCAAAACGGGAAGCCGGTAGTAGAAGAAATTGCCATACGTTTTCCCATAACGCTTAGGCTGGCGTTGTTCTCAACGATGCTGGTTATTGTATTTGGCGTTGGAACGGGCATTATATCGGCTGTCAAGCAGTATTCTGTGCTGGATATGACGGTTACTACGCTTGCGCTGGTGCTCGCTTCCATGCCGGAATTCTGGGTTGGCCTGTTGCTGCTCCTGGTGTTTGCCTTGCAGCTGCGGTGGCTGCCTGCTTTCGGCACGGAAACCTGGCAAAGCTATATCCTGCCTGTGTTTGTGCTTTCCCTTGGCATTATGTCCATGGCAGTGCGCGTAACGCGCAGCACGATGCTGGAGGTAATCCGGCAGGATTACATCCGCACGGCGCGTGCCAAAGGGGCGGACGAAAAGCGCGTAATCCTGCGGCATGCCCTTAAAAACGCGCTGATTCCAGTCATCACGGTTGTAGGAGTGGACTTTGGTAATATTCTGGCGGGCACCGTTGTAATTGAAACCGTTTTCGGAATTTCGGGCATTGGCGCCATGATCGTAAATGCGGTAAAACTCAAGGATATCCCCGTTGCTATGACGGCAACGTTATTCCTTTCGATCCTGTTCAGCTTGATTATTCTTGTTTTAGATGTGATCTATGCTTCGATTGATCCGCGGATTAAGGCAGAATTCAGCAGAAAGACTGCACGGTGGTGAAAAGGATGAAGAAAGCAAACAGCAAGAATTATTATAAAGAAAGCAGCCAGTTTGCCAGCATTGCGAAACGCTTTGCTAAAAACAAGCTGGCAGTCGTGGGGATGGCCGTATTCCTCCTGCTCGCATTGATGATGATCTTTGCAGATGTGCTTGTGCCCTATGAAGTCAGCTTGGAACAGGATTTATACAACAAGCTCCAGCCGCCTTCTGTGGAACATATCTTTGGCACGGACGAGATGGGAAGGGACGTTCTGGCAAGGATTATCCACGGCTCCAGGCGCTCCATTTCCATTGGGTTGATCGTTACGCTTGTAGCGGCTGTAGTGGGCGTAATCCTTGGTGCAATCTCCGGCTATTACGGGGGTGCAATTGACAACATCATCATGCGCCTTGGGGATATCCTCATGTCCATTCCATATATGCTTTTTTGCATAACGGTGATTGCGTGCCTTGGATTGGGCATGCAAAGCCTCATTATTGCCATGTGCATTGCGATCATGCCGGGATATGCGAGAATTGTGCGCGCATCTGTTTTGTCCTTGAAAGGTGTAGAGTATGTGGAAGCTGCGGTTGCAACCGGCTGCAGTACGGCCCGCATTTTGGCCCGGCACATCATCCCCAACGTAATTGGCCCCATCATCGTGAAAGCCACCGTTGGTACGGCATCCGTTATTCTGGGTGCTGCAAGCTTGAGCTTTATTGGCCTTGGCATTCAGCCGCCTACGCCGGAATGGGGAACGATGATGTCCACCGCAAGGACGTACATGCGTGCAGCACCATATCTGATTGTGATTCCAGGCATTTTCATCATGCTCACAACGCTTTCCCTTAACTTGATGGGCGATGGCCTGCGGGATGCGCTGGATCCCAGGCTGAAAAACTGAGAGGGGGCCGACGGATGGAACAAGAGACACTGCTTCGCATAGAAAACCTAAATGTAGAATATCGCACGGATGATGGCGTAGCGCGGGCGGTCAACGGCATCAGCTTCGAGCTTGGCCGCCAGGAAACAATCGGCATCGTAGGCGAGACCGGCGCAGGGAAAACCACTACGGCGCTGAGCATTCTGCGCCTGCTGCCGGAACGCACCGGGAAAATTACAGGCGGGAACATTTTCTTTAAGGATCAAGATGTGCTCTCGCTTAAAGCAGGCGATCTGCGTGCGATTCGAGGCAAGCAGATTGCCATGATCTTCCAGGATCCCATGACGAGCCTCAATCCCGTACTCACTGTGGGTGCGCAGATTGAAGAAGCGATCCTGCTGCACAACGGCAATCTTTCTAAAACAGAAATTGCGCAAAGGGCAGACGAGATGCTGGAGCTGGTTGGAATTACGCCGGAGCGGCGGAACGAATATCCGCACCAGTTCTCAGGGGGAATGAAACAGCGCGTTGTGATTGCAATGGCGCTTTCCTGCAACCCGGAGCTCGTAATTGCAGATGAACCGACTACAGCGCTCGATGTAACCATCCAGGCTCAAGTGCTGCGGATGATGTCCGATTTGAAGAAAAAATTCGGCACATCCATGATTATCATTACCCACGACCTGGGTGTAGTTGCAAAAACGTGCGACAAGGTAGCCATCATGTACGCGGGAGAGATCATCGAGTATGGTACGGTAGAGGATATTTTCTTGGGTGAGCGCCACCATCCTTATACGATTGGGCTGTTCCGCTCGCTGCCGGATATGAATGAAGAAGCGGAAAGGCTCCACCCAATCGATGGGCTCATGCCAGATCCGATAGACCTTCCAGAAGGTTGCAAATTCCATCCAAGGTGCCCGGAATGCATGGAGATCTGCCGCAGCATTTCGCCTATGCAGCATGCGTTTGCAGGACACCATATCAAGTGCCATCTTTTCGATAAGGAGCAGGGATCATGAAACCACTGGTAGAGACTGTCGATTTAAAGAAGCTGTTTAAAACGCCGTCCGGGGCGTTGCACGCGGTAGATGGCGTAAATCTGCAGATTATGCCTGCAACGACGCTCGGCGTAGTGGGGGAGTCTGGCTGCGGAAAATCCACCTTGGGCCGGGTTGTGCTTAATCTTATCCAGGCGACTTCCGGGCAGGTATTCTTTGAAGGCGAAGATATCACCCATGCGGGAAAGCAGCGTTTATTTGAGCTGCGCAAGCGCATGCAAATCATCTTTCAAGACCCATATGCCAGTTTGGATCCGCGCATGACTGTGCGCCAGATCATTAGCGAGCCTTTGATCGTATATAAACTGGCCAAAGGAAAGGAGTTATACGATAAGGTCTCCGATTTGATGGACACGGTCGGCCTGGCGCGCCGGATGGCGACCGCCTATCCCCATGAGCTGGACGGTGGGCGCAGGCAGCGCATCGGGATTGCCCGCGCGTTGGCGCTTGAACCCAAGTTTATCGTATGCGATGAGCCGGTAAGCGCTTTGGATGTATCCATCCAGGCGCAAATCCTCAACTTGCTGATGGATTTGCAGGAACAGAGGGGGCTTACCTATATGTTCATTACGCATAACCTTTCGGTTGTGAAGCATATTTCAAACGAGATTGCTGTGATGTATCTGGGGCAGTGCGTGGAAAAGGCAGAAAAGCGGGAGCTTTTCCGCAATCCGTGCCATCCGTATACCAAGGCATTGCTCGGATCGATCCTAAGTACGGATCTTTCTGTAAAACTGGAGGATCAATCCATTATTTCGGGCGAAGTAACAAGTCCGATCAATCCTGCGCCAGGTTGCCGCTTCGCGGCACGTTGCACGCATCGCACAGATGCTTGCACACAGGCGGACATCCCGCTGAAGGAAGTTTCCCCGGGGCATTTTGTTGCCTGCACTTTGCTGTGATGTTTCTGCGCGCACAGCGGAAGCAAACGCGCAGAGCAAATATGAGGAAGGAACAATTTTAAGGAGGAAAAACGAATGAACTTTCAAAAGAGCCTGGCCGTGATGCTGGCGCTGCTGTTCGTGTTCGCGAGCGTGTTTGCCTCTGGGTGCACGCCACAGGAAAACGCGGAACAGCCCGAAGCAACGGAATCTCCCGCTGTTGACGAGAATCCCGCAGACCCTTCAGAAGAAGGAAAAGTGGTATCCTCGAAGGACACCCTGGTTTACGGATCCACCTGGGCGGATGCCACGAGCCTGGATCCGGCAGTGGATTATACGAGCAAATCCCGCTATATTCTGGAGCAGATTTATGATCCGCTGTTTTTCTTTGATGACGAAAACGGCCTTTCCCCGGCAATCGCGGAATCTTACGATGTGAGCGAGGATGGCAGCGTTTATACGTTCCACATTCGCGAAGGCGCACTGTTCCATGATGGGAACCAGATTAAAGCCTCCGATGTGGTGTTCACCATTGAGCGCGCAAAAAATGCATCGTTCATCTCCCGCTTTGTTAGCCACGTGGATACGGCGGAAGTTGTGGATGACCTTACTGTAAACGTTACGCTCAAAGCCCCATTTGCCCCCTTTATCCGCGTAATCTCCGGCCTTTTGATCGTCAGCGAGAAGGCTATCACTGAGATGGGCGACCGCTATGGCCTGGATGGCGCGGTTGGTTCCGGCCCATATATGCTCAAGGAATGGAAAACGGGTGAATATACGCTGCTGGAAGCTTTCCCCGAATACTATCAAGGCGAAGCGCCCATCAAATACGTTAAGGTTGTAGGAATTCCGGACAAGAACGCAATGCTCATTGCACTTGAAACGGGACAAGTAGACTTGACCAACAACGTTTCTGCTGCGGATGTTGAGATCATCAAGAGCAACCCCGATCTTACGCTCTATCAGCAGGAGACCTCGCACATGTTCTGGTTCCTGCTCAACAACACCGTATTCCCCTTTAACAACAAGCTCCTTCGCCAGGCGGTTAACTATGCCTGCAACAAGGAAAACGTTCTGTTGGCAGAAAAGAACGGGTTTGGTACGCTGTCGGATACAAACTACATGCTTGCACCGCAGTCGTTTGGTTATTCCACGGGCGATGGATGTTGCCAATTATCCTTATGATCCGGAAAAGGCAAAGGAGTTGCTTGTAGAAGCGGGCTATCCCGATGGCTTTGAGTTCACCATCAACGCGCTCAGCGGTTGGGGCGATAAAGCTGCAGAGGCCCTGCAGGCAGACCTGCGTGCGGTGGGCATTACGGCGAACATTGAGCTTGTGGAAGACACAGTCAGCTTCGCCAACATTGCGGCCCTTACATATCAAACAGACGTTATGGGCACCAACGATACTTACCTGGATGCCGATATGCTGTATGATCGTTATCACACCGGCGCTGGCAATAACCAGATTGGCTATTCCAACCCCGAGGTGGATGCGCTGCTTGAGCAGGCGCGCGAAGAGCAGGATGATTCAAAGCGCGAGGAACTGTATCATCAGATCGTGGCTATCTTAAAGGATGACGCTTGCATTATCCCCTGCTATTTCGAAGATTATCTTGCAGCGTCTGTTTCCAGCTTGAAAGGCTTTGAGCTGGAAAGCAACACGCATATCAACCGTTGGTATGGACTCTATTTTGAGTAAGCAAAAGATTTAGGCAACAAGAAAAGGATCAAGCTGAGCAAGCCCAAAAGGGCTTGCTCAGCTTGCAACATGGAGGAGAAACCATGGAACGATTTGCGCCGGAAGCAATTTATGACTATTCTTTTTTATCCAACCCTCAGTTAACGGGGCGGGGACTTCCTGTTATTATGGTGCAGCGTGCAAAGCCGGATGGAACGGGGTATACCGCAGATCTTTTTGCGCAGCAGCACGGGGAGATGCAGCACCTTACGAACCGCGGGGACGCGCTGGGCTTTGTGCCATTGGGAGAGGACGTGCTTTGCTTTTTTCCCCGCCAGGATGGAAAAAGCGGGAGGCTGTTTTGCCGCATTGCGCCGGAGGATGGCACTGTACGCACAACGCTTGAAACGGAAGAGGAATTCACCCCCGTTTATGCACAAGAGGATTTCTGGATCGTTCTAAAGCCCTTTAACGTGAAACCAAGGGATCAAGCGGAAGCGGAACGCTATGAGATCCTGGATGAGGTTCCATTCTGGTATAACGGGAAGGGTTTTATCAACGGAATACGCAACCGCTTATATTATTATTCCACTATAAATGGGCAAATGTATCCGATTTCCCCCGCAGCATTTCAAGTGAAAGGATATGCTGTATCGCCGTGCGGGAAAAAACTGGCGTATTTTGGGGCGGAATATGAGGATGTGATTCCTGCAACCAGTGAATTGCGCATTTACAGCCTGGATGAACGCGAAACCCAAACGCTTGTGCCGCAGGGTGAACTGAATATCAGCTTTGCCTCGTTTGGAAAAAACGGCCTGTTTTTTGCCGCTTCTGATATGAAAGCCTACGGCGTGCATGAAAACCATGCTGTTTACTATGCGCCTACAGGCGCTCGGCCAAAGTGCATTGCAAAGCCTGATCTAAGCATTGGAAATACCGTTGTGTCCGATTGCCGGTTGGGCGGGGGCACTTTATTCCAGGCGGCAGGTGACCAGCTGTGCTTTGTAGCTACGGGACGCCGGGGCTCCGATCTCTACCGCATGGACTGCGCAGGAAACTATGTGCGGATCACGGATTTTATCGGATCGCTGGATTGCTTTTGCTGGGATGGCATGTTGGCTTATGCCGTCTGCATGAAAGATTATAGGCTACAGGAGCTGTATGAAATTAGGCAAGACGGCTTGCGGCAATGCACTGGCTTCAATGTGGGCCTTGCAGATGCTTCAATTCCCATTGGCTTCACTGCTACGCGAGGCGACACGCAAATTGACGGATACTATATTAGGCCACAAGGCTTGGAACCTGGGCGTAAATATCCGGCGATACTGGATATCCATGGAGGACCGAAAGCAATCTATGGCGAGGTGTTCTGCCATGAGATGCAAATGTGGGCTGAGCAAGGCTATTTTGTGCTGTTCTGCAACCCAACGGGGAGCGATGGCAGGGGCGATGCATTTGCTGACTTGCGCGGAAAGTATGGCACAGTGGATTATGAGGACCTAATGGTATGCCTGGATGCTTTACTGGAAGAGCTTCCGGCCATTGATTCGGAGCGCCTTTTTATAACAGGCGGGTCTTACGGCGGCTTTATGACCAATTGGGCCATTGGACACACGCAAAGATTCCGCGCGGCAGCAGCGCAGCGCAGCATTTCAAACTGGTTGAGCGATTTCTGCCTTTCGGATATCAGCTTCCAGGAAGCGGAACACGACCACTTGTGTACCCCATGGAGCGACCCCGAAAAGCTTTGGTTCCATTCTCCGATCAAATATGCCGATCGGGTAAAAACCCCCCTGCTGCTGCTTCACTCGGATCTGGATATGCATTGCTGCATGGTGGATGCGCTCCAGATGCTTACAGCCCTCAAGTACCATGGAACGGAGTGCAGGCTGTGCCTGTTCCATGGCGAAAACCATGACCTTTCCCGTTCGGGCATGCCTAACAACCGGATCGCAAGGCTCAAGGAGCTTTCCGCATGGTTCCGGCGCTGGGATGTTTCGGAACGCCCGAAAAAAGGCTGAAACAATCGGGAACTTCCTTCGGCTTGCGATTCTGACGCCCGGCGTGCTATGATGGCCGTAACAGGACGCAATTACAAGGAGACGCAAAAAAATGGAAGAGGATTTCCTTTCGGCGCTTGCAGCCTATATTCCGCAGGATGCGCGCGAGGCGGAGGAGAAGGATGTAATTCTAAGCTATGCGCGGCAGTTCCCGGATACGGTGCTGCTGCGGGAGAACCGCGTTGCGCATATCACAAGCTCCGCGTTCATCGTGAATGAAGCAGGGAACAAAATGCTGATGGCCCATCATGCGCAACGGGGCGTTTGGGCATGGGCGGGCGGCCATGCCGATGGGGATGCGGACCTCATGGGCGTTGCCCGGAGGGAAGCGGAAGAAGAAACGGGCATTTTTGGCCTCCGTCCCCTCATGCCGGGCATTGCCTCGCTGGATGTGTTGCATGTGCATGGCCACATAAAGCATGGGCGCTGGGTGAATGCGCACTTGCACCTTTCTGCTGCCTACTTGTTTGTTGCGGATGAAACGGCGCAGCTCTGCGTTTGCCCAGGCGAGAACCTTGCGGTTGGCTGGCTGCCGGTGGCGGAGATTGATGCGGCGCATTTTGATGCAGACGATGTCTACCTGTATGGGAAGCTTGCAGCGCGCGCCCGAGCATTGCTTGACTGCATCACAAAGCGGTAGCTGCCGGATGAAGGGCGTGGCGTGCGAGCCACTTTGCAACCTAAACGGCGTGCGGCTGGAATAGCAATTGCTGCCGTTAAGACCGCGGGGCGCTCCGGCAAAACGGACGTTCAGCGCTGCGCAAAAAACCATCTTGCAACGCGATTGGGCTGCCTATGCAGGCTGCCATAGGATAGAATATAGCCTACGAAGACCAGAAGCAAAACGCTTAGGAACCTGCCAGATATCCGGCGGTTGCATATTCGCGAGAAGCGCGCTTGCATTTAAAAGGTGATGCTATGAAAAACACAAAAGTTATGCTTGTTCCATTGGAAAAGGATGACAGAGAACAGTTCATTTTGGATAATCAGTGGGCATTTAAATACGGTGCCATGTTGGAGTTTGGCATGCGGGATGATCATTTGGACGACGATAACGAGATCATCTCGCGCAAAACCATTGAGGAAAGCCTCGATGCAGTGGGCAGCGAGGCCTACCGCATTATGGCCGATGACGAAAAGGTAGGCGGTGTGATTTTAAATATCGACGAGGCAACGGGGCACAATCATCTGGATATACTTTTCGTTTCTCCTAAAGCGCACAGCCAGGGGGTAGGTTACGGCGCATGGCTGGCAGTAGAAGCGCTTCACCCGGAGACGAAAGTTTGGGAAACCTACACGCCATATTTTGATAAAAGGAATATCCATTTTTATGTTAATAAATGCGGTTTCCATATTGTGGAGTTTTATACCGAATACAACACCAACCCTAAGGTTCCAATGGATGGAAACGATGATGAGGGGCCGGATGAAATGTTTCGGCTCATAAAAGTAATGAAATAGCATGCGATGGCAGAAACAGTTTGCAGCGCATCCAGAGAGTCAATGGAGCGAGCTGGAATTATCTAAAAAAACCAGAATAAGTGCATGCCGCAGCGGCCTTTATTTGAATGAGCGCTTAGAGAACTGAACCCGGCAGAATCGCGCCAGGAACAAACACAGGCCTGTTGCCATGTATCACCCAAGCAATGCAGTACCATAAAGCACTTGCAAACTTTTAGGCAGGAGCTTCGGGCAAAAGAAAACCGCAATTTTGATATCCATTGTATCAAAACTGCGGCTTTTCTTTGGCGGAGAGAAAGGGATTCGAACCCTTGTTACGGTTCCCCGTAAACACGATTTCCAGAACCCATACCGTGATGCAGCGTGTTGCGTAAATCCCCTAAATTCCTGGTTTTTTAACATCATAGCACACTGAAAAACGCCAAATAACCATAGCGAATCTCAAGTTTACCATAGCAAAAACCATAGCAAAATTTGGACGGCAGCAACTCTGAAATTTTATACTATTTATGGAATAAACTCCAACATCTTCAACATCAGAAATGTCTGCGGGGTTCTTATTCATCCAGCAAATCCTGATAGGAAATACCAAAAAACTTTGCCAATGCCTTCACCTCATAATCGGGCACGAAACGCTTTCCGCTTTCTATTCGCAGTATGGTCAGGTCAGAAAAATCATAGCCCATCAGTTGGAGCTTTTCTGCCAGCGCACGTTGAGACAACTTAGCCTGCTCACGATACATGCGAACCCTTGGCCCTATTATGTTCTTTGATTTTCCGTCACAGTATATTTTCATACTCAAAGCACACCTTCTAAAGATGAAATTATGCCTTGATAGTAATACGTTAAACATGGTAGAATACTTCTAAAGATGAAGTTTTTGAAAGCTGCTGTATTATGCTGCGAGCATAACAAAAAATCGGCAAAAAATGATATAATCGTCCGAAAGGCAGCTTCGTTGCCTTCGAAACTCAAAAATTATTTATAAGGAGAACATTAGCTGTGCTAGGTATTGCAATTTTTGTATGGCTGATAGGCATTGCAGTTGAGGTGTTATCCATTGTTTTTAGTGAAAGAACGGAACCATGCAGGCACAAAAAAGGATATATGATTGCCTGCGCTATTTTGAGCGGATTATATTTACTCATGGGCTTGGTAGTAGGACTCACCGTTAAGATGCCAGACGTCACGATGGCTTGCACCGGTGTGGCAATCATAATTTGGGCATGGTATTGGTGCGGATATGCAATTCAACGCCTTGCATATCGAAAAGGCTATACCATCAGCCTTGGCTGGGGATTTTGGTTTGGGATTTTCGCTTTGCTGTATTGGGGCTTTATGCCAACAGAACCGAATTTTCAGGCCAATATAATTGCGCATGGAATAAAAAAGGCAGAGGGCAGCGAAGAAGCGTTGTATACGGAAGGTTCTTCTGCGGCTTCTGCAGCAGCAGCGGAAAGCATTATACACCACTGCAAATCCTGCGGCGCAGAATTAAAGCCAAATGCGGCTTTCTGCTCCAAATGCGGTACTACAGTTAAGTAGAGAAAGGGATTTTGCATGCCAACATGCAGAGCTTGCGGCACGGTTTTGGATGAAGGGGAGCAATTTTGCTACAAATGTGGTGCAAAATATGAGCAGCAGTCATTTTGCAGTCAATGCGGGTCAAGATTGCGAGAGGATGCTGCCTTTTGCGCTTCATGCGGTGCTTCCTGCATATCGGGACGTAGGGCAACCGAACGAATAGAGAGGGCGGCATCGGATAAATGGGCTTGGACGTTAGCGACAGCCCCGTTAAGCGTGGATATTGTGTTTGGCTCATGGGCAGTTACGGGGATTATTCTTACGATTATCGTTATAGCGTTGAATTGCACTTTTTTTATGCTTGATAAAAAGGAACTGGAAAGCAACGGCAATAAACCCGGGGATTGGATTTGGCTTGGACTTGTGCTTGTCCCGGTTTATCTGTTCATGAGAGCCAGCAAAATGGGCGGCAAATATGGCTATGCCATTACGTGGTGCGGTCTGTTTTTGCTTAGTTTGTTTGTTTAGCTTTAGACCAAAACATCGAAAGAGAATGAAAGCGTATGTTCTACTGTAAAAAATGCGGAGCGGAAATACACGATGGGGAACGGTTTTGCTACAAGTGCGGGGCGACTGTGGCAGAATCAGAACGGATGAGTGTGCCATCTTGCCCTAAATGCGGCGCAGCAGTAAGCGATGACGAAGCTTTCTGTTATAGATGCGGTACGGAATTAAATAAAAAAACAGAGGCATGCAAATGCCCTGCCTGCGGAAAAAGACTAAAGCAGGGGGTATTGTTTTGCAATGGCTGCGGATACGCATTAACATCTGAAACAGCACGTATCGCCGAAGAGCAGGAAACCAAGCGCAAGGCTGAAGAAGCGGCACGCATCGC
>JABLTO010075077.1_pt1 | contig 41501 bp, 74 predicted proteins | sample 7160091 | NCBI WGS metagenome assembly JABLTO01 (sample SAMN14651225, study PRJNA627086) | human gut metagenome | isolation source: feces | host: Homo sapiens
ACTTTAAATTTAGAATATGCAAATAAAATATTTAAAGAAGTAATAAAAAAGGAAAATATGGGCACACCAAGTCTTTAATTTTGTATTAAAGACTTATTTTTATGTTATATTCGAGGTGCGAAAGATGAATAAAATAAACAAAACTTTAATGCAATATTTTGAATGGTATTTACCATCAAATAGAAATTTTTGGAATATTGTTGCAAACAATGCAAGGAAATTATCAGATATAGGTGTAACAGGAGTATGGTTGCCTCCTGCATATAAAGGAACGAGCGGAAGAAATGACACAGGATATGGTGTTTACGATTTATATGATTTAGGAGAGTTTAATCAAAAAGGTAGTATTCCAACAAAATATGGAACAAAAGAAGAATATTTAAATGCCATAAAAGTTTTAAAAGGAAATAATGTAGCAGTACTTGCCGATATTGTTTTAAATCATAAAATGGGTGCAGATGAATTGGAAGACGTTATTGCAATAGAGGAATCTGGAAATAATAGAACAGAAGATATTTCAGAACCAATAACAATAAAAGCGTGGACAAAGTTCAATTTTGATGAAAGAGCTAACAAATATTCAAATTTTAAATGGAATTGGACTCATTTTCATGGAACAGATTGGGATGAAGCACAAAAAAGAAATGGTATATTCAGATTTTATGGAAAACACTGGGATTATGATGTAGATAAAGAAAATGGAAATTTTGATTATTTAATGGGTGCAGATGTAGATTTAAACAATAACGAAGTTGTTGAAGAATTAACCAAATGGGGAAAATGGTATTTAGAAACAACGAATGTAGACGGATTTAGATTAGATGCAGTAAAACATATAAAAGCTGGTTTTTATAAAGAATGGCTAAAAGACTTAAGAAATTCAACACAAAAAGAATTGTTTACAATAGGAGAGTACTGGTCAAGAAATTTAGAAGCATTAAAAAATTATATAGAAGAAACAAATTCAGAAATTGCTTTATTTGATGTACCACTACATTATAATATGTTTGAAGCTGCCAATTGCGGTGGAAACTACGATATGAGAAATATATTAAATGGAACACTTGTAAAAGAAAATCCAGAACTTGCAATAACATTTGTAGATAATCACGATACACAACTTGGGCAATCTCTATGTTCATGGATACCAGATTGGTTTAAACCATTAGCATATGCAATAATTTTACTTAGAAAACAAGGAACTCCATGTGTATTTTATGGAGATTATTACGGAATTGAACACGATGAAGTTTCAAGTAAAAAAGATATTTTAGAAAAAATGATGTTAGTAAGAAAATATTTTACATATGGAACTCAAAATGATTATTTTGATGATGAAAATATAATAGGATGGACACTAGAAGGAGATTCCGACTATCCAGATTCAGGAATGGCTGTAATAATGTCAGATAATGCTGGCGGAAATAAAATGATGAACGTAGGAGAAAGACTTGCAAACACAGTATTATACGATTACACAGGAAATGTAAAAGAAGATGTATATGTAGACTGCGATGGAAATGGAATTTTTTATTGCAATGGAGGAAGTGTTTCTGTATGGATAAAAAAAGATAATATTTATCAAAAAAAATAAAATTGGAATAAATAGTAAGCAAACTGAATAGAATATATAAAGAATAAAAAATACTTCAGGAACTGTATGGTAGCTAATTTACTAAAAATTCCGCTAAAAGGTTGACAATAGTAAACAAAGTATGTATAATAAAGAAGTCAACACATCGCGGGGTGGAGCAGTTGGCAGCTCGTTGGGCTCATAACCCAAAGGTCGCAGGTTCGAGTCCTGCCCCCGCAACCAAGAAATAACAAGGGTTTTAGAGATTTATCTGAAACCTTGTTTTTTTGATTTGACGTAATTTTGACGTAATTAGTGTAAAAAATTAAAACAAGTTTTGCAAAATTTTACTTGCTTTTTTATCTTCTTCTGGTATTTGGTCTAAATAATAATTTGTTGCTGTAGATGGAAGATGTCCTAGTCTTTTAGCAACATTCACTATATCTAATCCTTTATTAACTAATATGCTTTCATTTAAAGCTCTTAGATCTTTTAGGTTTATCATTCTTAAATTGTTATCAATTAAAAACGTTTTAAATTTTTTTGAATATGTATCTGGATGCATTGTGAACATCGAAGTGTTCTTTTTCGGTTTTCCTAAAAAAACATAATAGCTATTAACTTGATTAATATAATTTTGAGAGACATAAAATTGTCTGTTTTTACCTGTTTTTATGTCTTTAATTTTAGTACCGCCTTTAACGCTTATTTTTGCTTTGTTAAGATCAACACTGCATCTTTCGGTATTTATATCTTCAAATTCTAATGCTAATACTTCTCCACGTCTTGCACCAGTATTTAAAGAAGTATATATAGCCATCTGCAATTCTTTATCTTCTAATTTTTCTAATGCTTGTACAAATGTATTTAGTTCATCATAGCTATATAAGATAACTTTCTTTTTAGCTTTTTCTTGATTTTTTGGAACACTTACTTTATCTGCAACATTCTTATCAAGTAAATCCCAATCAAGAGCTTTGTTTAATATTGATGAAATTAATTTAATATGATTTTGTGCAGTTTTTGATGCTAAATTGTATTCTTTAACTAATTTATTAGATAATGCTTGAATATGAAGTTTTTTTAGTTTGTTAATTTTTATACTTCCAATATCGTCTAAAATATGTTTATTTAACATGTTCTTATAGCTATTATATGTAGTATCAGATAGATTGTCTTTTCCATATTCGTCTAAAAATAACTGTGCTAGTTCAGTAAAATTCATATTAGATTGTCTAGTATGTTGACCTTTTTCAATTTCTGTAACAAATAGAGCTAATTTTTTGTTAGCTTCTGTAAGAGAACTAGCTTTTACTGTTTGACTATATCTATCTCCATCGTACATATATTCCATATAATAGCTATTAGGACCTCTTTTCCTAATAGTACCTGCCATAAAATACACCTCCTAGCTATTAAATTCCATTTTACCTACATATTTTCCTATAACTTTAATAGATGTTTCTTTTGTATATATTTGTTGTTTAAACTCATTCTCGGTTGAATCTGGTGTTAAAACAATAATGTCACTTTCTTTAGAAAAGTGTTTTAATGTTGCATTATCTCCATTAACAAGAACAACTGCTATTTCTCCGTTTTCTACAAAGTCTTGTTTATGAATAAGAGCAAAAGCTCCATTTTTAATAACTTTGTTCATTGACTCGCCTTTAACACGTAAAAAATAATGTTCCTCTGGATTAACAATTCCCATTAATTCTGGATCAATAGGAAGTCTTCCTTCGATACATTCTTCTGCCCAGTTAGGCTGTCCTGCCGAAATTTGTCCGATATACTGGACACATATAAAATTGAGATGAAGAATTTTCATTTATATATTTATCATTACTTAATCCAGCCAGCCAAGCGGGATTTACTTTAAAGAAGTTAGCTAGTTTAATAATAGTACTTCTTTTTACGTTTTTTATTTCTCCAGTAGCATACCTAGAAATAGTAGCAGCTCTTTTCCCAACAGCGTCTTCCATATCACTTAATATATAGTTACTATGCTTTATTAATTCAGTTAGTCTTTGTGCAAAAAGTTCTTCCATAACATATCCTCCCTATGGCTCATTTTACAATATTTTTTCGCGATACGCAATATTTTTTGCAAAAAAAATAAAAAAATTTCGTAAAAAGTATTGACAAGAAAATTGATGTATAGTATATTACGTATAACGTAATTACGAGATGCGTAATATGGAGGTGATAAAGAGAAATGAATAGTAGAAGAAAAGTAATAGTAAAACTAGAAGGATATATGAAATTAAAAAAAATGACAAAGCAAGTACTAGCAAATAAATGGGAAAAAAACGAATATTATGTCTATAGAAGATTTTCTGAAGAAGTAGAGTTTAGTTTGACAGATATTATTGAATTAATTTCAATATTAAAACTTACAAGAGATGAAGCAATTGATATTTTTTTTAATTAAGAATTACGTAATGCGTAATATCAAAAAAATAAAACAAACCTTGACAAAATAAAAACTCACGTTTTTATTCAAATAAAAATTTATATGTATGATTATGCAAAAGGAGGTGGGAAAATGTCAGTTTGGTTAACAACAAAACAAGTAATGGAATACTTCAACGTTAAAGATAGCAGGACAATAGCAAAGTTTAGAAGGCAAGGACTAAAATTTATAGAAATAGGCTCAAAAGATTACAGATATAAGCAAGAAGATGTAGAAGAATTTGCAGAACACAAAATAGAACTAGCACAAGAAAAAATAAGAAGTATATATCCAATAAAAAGAAAAACAAAATGCAAAAAAATGAATGTTGATTACGAGAAAATAAGAATTAATAGAGAATTAAATAGAGTTGTATAGAAAGGAGAAACAAAAGATGAAGATGAGTAAAAGAGAAAAAGCAATATACAAAAGAGCATATAAAAAAGCCGTAAAAGAAACATTAGGAAGCATAGCAGGAATAGTAGCTTATAGTATTTTATTTGTAGCATTTTTAGTAAAAAGCGGAATATTTGTATTTTAGGAGGAAGTATGGAAGAAAAAAATAACAAACCTAATGGTTTTCAATGGTTTGCATTAGGTTTTTCAATAGCAACATTAATAGCAACTTTATTTAAATAGAGAAAGGAAGTGAAAAAGAAATGGACAAGCTAGACAAATGCTACATATATCACATCATAACGTTAGCAAAATTAAAATTAAGATTAAAGGAGTGTAAAAGATGTTTAAGACAATAAAAAATATTGAAAAAATAGGCAAGTTAAACAAAAGAAATGTAGAACTTGCAAGAGAAGTTAGAGATTTAAACAAAGAAAACTTAGCAGTACATAATGAAAACAAAGATTTAAGATTTGAAAATGAAGAACAAAAAGAATTAATAGACAGAATTAAAAGTCTAGTTAGTTGTAATAAATACAACAATGAAAAAGTAATTTTGGACAAAATGAAAGAATTAGTTGAGGACTACCAATCTAACAACTAATTCTGAATAAAAACATTTATATAAACATTCTCATTAATTATATTAACATAATTTAATGAGAATTGCAAGGAGGAAAAATGGAAGAAAGATATTATCAACTAGATAATTTAATTTTAAGTTTAGATACATTAGAGAGTGAAACAACAGAAAAAGACATATTAGAAGATATACAAGCACTTAAATTTCAATACATAGACGAAAGAGATGAGCTAGAAAAAAGAGTTTCTGAAATGGAAGCAAAAGAACAAAGAGATTTAGAAAATGAATATTGGGCAAGCCAATTTTAGAAAGGAAAGAACAATGGAAAATAAATATTCAGAAATAATAAAAGAATATACAAATGAACAACTAATAAAGGAAAGAGCTATTTTAGATAAACAATTAACAAATATTCATATTAAAGATAAAGAGCTTAAAGATGAATTTAAAAGAAGATTAGAAGAGGAGGAATATAAATGTTAGCAAAAAAAGCCACATTAGAAGATGCAAACTTAAAAATAATGATATGGGGAGAAAGTGGAAGTGGAAAAAGTAGATTTTCTTTATCTGCACCCAATCCCATTGTTATTGACTTAGAGGGAAGTACAAGATTATATGCAAATGAGTTTGATTTTTACAAAGCTGAAATAAATAAGGTAGAACCAAAAGCAAGTAATGCTGCTGCATTAACAGTCAATTTAATAGAAGAAATTCTAAGGGGAGAATATCCTGACAGAAAAACATTAATAGTTGACCCAATAACTGATTTATTAGATTGCATAGAAGATATAAGTGCAAAAAAATATGAGCAAATGATAGGAAAGAAAGTTGGAGAATTAAATCAATTACAAAAAACAAAATGGTATGCATATAGAAGAGAAACTGCAAGGACAGTATTAAATCAATTAAAAGATGTGCCAATGAATTTAATTCTTATAGCAAGAGCAAGAAATATGTGGGATACCAAAGATGGAAAAATGCAACCTGTAGGACTTACATATGATGCACTAGATATAGTTGAGTATTTAATGGATATAGTAATACAACTAGAAAAGACGGGAGACGAAACAAAAGCAATTGTAAAAAAATCAAGAATAGGCAATTTACCTAAAATATTAGATGTTAAGGATTATTCAACGATAGAAAAAGCATTAAAGAAGAGTGACAAGAAATTAGCGGAAGAAAACGAGTAGGTGATGAAATGGTAGGAACTGCAAACAAATTAATAACTTACTTAATAGAACAAACAAAAGACAAACAATTTGAATTGAAGGAATTTAAAGAAAAAAGGTCAAATGATGCTAACGCATATTTTCATGTATTAGTAAACAAATTAGCAAGACATTTAAATATATCTGATGAAGATATGAAAATAAAAATGAATTTAGATTATGGAACTATAGCGAGATTTGAAGATGGAAGAATAAAGGGGGTGCAAAGTACCAAAAGAAACTAATATGAAAGAAATTTATAAGTATTCAAAATGGTACAAAGAAGAAGGCGACTACGATTGCTATATATTTTATAAAGAAACACACACATTAAATACAACAGAAATGTCACAATTAATAAATGGAGTTATACAAGAATGTAAAGACAATGAAATAGAAGTAAGACCAGAAGCAGAAATAAAAGCAATGCTTGAAAGATGGGACAAAAAGTGTAAAAGAAATATTAGAGGTAAAAATGAAACGATATTCAATAATGAATAATTTAGATAAATGTTTCTTTTGTGGTAGACCAGCAGAATGTATTCATGAGGTTTACTTTGGTACTGCAAATAGGCGAATTTCAATTGAGAATGGATTCTGCGTGGGTTTATGTCACAAAGAGCATAATATGTCATCTAGGTCAGTACATAACAATAGAGCAATGGATTTAGAACTTAAAAGAACATATCAAAAAGAATATGAAAAAAATCATACTAGGGATGAGTTTATAAAACTAATAGGAAAAAGTTACCTATAGAAAGGAGAAACGAATGAATTATATAAAACAGGTAAATTCATTTTATGAGTTACTACTAACAAATCCGATAAATGCTAATTCTCAATGTTTATATTTTGCATTATTAAATATAAACAATAGATGTAATTGGAAGAAAGATTTCACAGTAGCAAATATAACTCTAATGACATTTACAGGATTAAATATGTCTGCATTACAAAGAGCAAGAAATAATTTAATCCAAAAAGGTTATATAAATTACAAAAAAGGCACAGGAAATAACGCTGGAATGTATACCATCGTTGAGTTTAATAGTTGTGTTGAACAACAAAGTGAACAACAAAATGCACAACAAAGTGAGCAACAGAACGAACAACAAAGCGATAGCAAACCGAATAGCACAACGAACACATTAGATAAACAAAACAAAACTAAAAAAAAGAAAAAACAAAAAGAAAATGAAAATGCCCCAAAGAAATACGGCGAATATCAAAATGTGTTTTTTAATAAAAAGCAATTTGAAAAGTTAATAGAATATTTTCCTAATGATTATGAGGAAAGGATACAAAAGCTAGATGATTATATTCAATCAACAGGAAAGAAATACAAAGATTGTTTAGCAACTTTAAGAAATTGGGCAAGAAAAGAGGGATATGTTAAACCAATAAAACAAGAAAAAAAGACTTACCAAGTCAACACAATGACAGAGGAAGAGTATTGGGAAAAGGCAAGAAAAGAATATTTAGCAAAAGAAAAAGAGGGACATTAAATGGAAAATGAAGAAATTGAAAAATTTGTATTATTCTCAATCATCTACGAAAAAGCAGAATACGAAATTTGCGAAAATGACTTTACCACAGACAGAAACAAAAAAATAGCTAAAGCAATAGTTGAATTAAGAAAAGAGCATAAAGAAATTACAATGATAAATGTGCAAAACAAAATTAAAGCAAATAAAAAACAAGTTATAGATTATATAGCAACTTTAGGAAATAGTATTTATGGATTTGATAGAGACAAGTGCTATGAAGAATTAATCAATTTAAGCAAAAAAAGAATGTTGTTTCAACTGCTAAAGGAAAGTATAGTAGCAGTTCCAGAAGAAGAGGATGTTAGTTTATATTCTCAAGCATTAATAAGCTCAATTAACAAGATAACTGAGAAAGAAGAAAAAGAAACTACTTTCGTAAACAAAATTGCAAAGACAACTCAAGAAATTGAACATAACTGGAAAAATAGAAATAATCACGATTTTGATACAGGAATATTTGATTTAGATAATAAGACTGGAGGATTACATAAACAAGAGTTAACAATAGTTGGAGCTAGACCAGGAATGGGAAAAACAACATTTACATTGCAAATTGCACAAAAAATTGCAAGTAAAGATAAAGAAGTATTTTTCGTAAGTTTGGAAATGTCTGAAACACAATTAATTCAAAAGATGATTTCAAGAGAAAGCAATATAGATAGTTACAAAATGAGAATGGGATACTTAGAAGAAAACGATTTTAAGAAAATAAGTCAAGCTAGTGTTAGTTTATCAAGTTTGAAGCTAAATATAAACACAAAAATAAGAACTATACAAAGATTAGAGCTAGAAGCAAGAAAACTAAAAAATAAAGGCAAATTAGATTTAATAGTTATAGATTACATACAGCTTTTAAAAAGTAAAGAAAAGTATAATTCTAGAGAACAAGAGGTAGCTGAGATATCCAGAAGACTGAAATTAATGAGTTTAGAGTTAGATATACCAATTATAGCTCTATGTCAATTAAATAGAAATGCAAACACAGGAGAACCAACATTGGCAGACTTGAGAGAAAGTGGAAGTTTGGAACAAGATGCAGATAATATAATCTTTATTTACAGAGAAAACGAAAATGATACAGAAACAACATTAAAACTTGCTAAACAAAGAGCAGGAGATATAGGCAAAATAAAAGTAAGATTCGATAAACAAACAAGCACTTTTAGAAATTTATTATAAGGGGTAATAAGATGATTGAAATAAATGAAGAACAATTATTAAGCTTTAAAGAAGTAGATAGAATTGAGATTTTAAAGCAAATAATTTTAGGGAATATCAAATACACAGGGAGGTAACAAATGAGAAGAAAAGATGTATTAAATAAAACAAGAGAGATATTGCGAACAGAACCTTATTCTAGAGAAAATGATGGATATCTAATAAGGCGAGTTATAGAAGAATTAGAACCAACTTTGTATAAAAACAGTTTTAAAACAATTATGGACAACCTTCAATTTTCAGGAATAAGCATTGAAAGTATAACAAGAGCTAGAAGAAAGTTTTTTGAAGATAATCCAGAGTTGAAAATAGACAAGGCGGAAAAAGCAAGACGAGAAAAAGAGCAAGAATATTATTTAGAATATTCAAGACATATACCAAGAATTGATTAGAAAGGAAAAAGAAATGAAGCAGTTAGTAGATATGCCAGGAATATGCAAATACTGCACAGGCTGTTTAAGACTAGAAGATGAAAATTTCAAAAGTAGATACAGATGTAAAGACTTTGAAGCTAATCAAATAAATTGGCAAGATTTAATGAGAGAGGAATTAAAGAAAAAGTGAAATATACATTTGAAATTAAAGAAAAAGCAATAGGAAAGCAAAGACCAAGATATAGTACAAAAACTCATAGAATGTATACACCAACCAAAACAAGTACATTTGAGGAAAAAGTAAAATGGTCATTCAAAAGCAAATATAATATTGAAACAGAGCTAAGCACAAAGCCTTTTAAAGCAAAGATAACAGCTATATTTGAACCAGCTAAAAGTATAAGCAAAAAGAAAAGAGAAGAATTAATAACTAATGTTGATTATACGAAAAAGCCAGATGCAGATAACATAGCAAAAATAATATTAGATGCTTTAAATGGATTAGCATATAAAGATGATAGTCAAGTGTCATTATTACTTGTTCAAAAAGACTATGGAACAGAAAATAAGATTATTGTTGAATTAGAAGAAATATGAAAGGAGAAGAATTATGGCATTTGATTTAGATGATGAAGAAAACGAAGCTACAAGAGTTTCCAATGGTGCAAGCAAAGAAAGCAGAAGTAAAAATATGGATATTGAAGTTGGAGAATATGTGAGAACTAGAGCAGGACATTTTTATAAAATAACTAGAATTGATGAAAATGGACTTATTTATTGGAATAAAATTCAATGTGGTTGGAGCATGGAACAATTAAAAGATATAGTAGTAAAACATAGTAAACAACTAATAGACTTAATAGAAGTTGGAGACTATGTAAATGGAAAATATGTAAAAGAGATAAAAGGTTATGGAAATGGAAAATCTATATTAGCACTAATAGGAATAATTGAAGAACAAGATATACAAACAATACTAACAAAAGAAAGTTATATGGCTGATTGCTATGAAGTAGGAGGAAAATAAATATGAAACATAATTGCTATATAGGAGAATGGTTAGATTATGAAAATACTGAATTAGTAACATATGATGATTCAAAAGAAAAAGTAAAAAATAATAATGAAACATTTGAATATGGATTAATCACATATGGCGAAAATTTTGTGAATGAGCTTATGAAACAATTAAAGATAAAGAATTATTTTGACAAAAGAAAAAATACTAATTTTAATAGATTTAATTATTGCCCATATTGCGGTAAAAAAATAGATTGGAAAGAATTAAAAGAGAGGAGTAAATAAGATATGAGTAATGAAGAAAAAATATTATTAATTAAATTAATATTAGAAGATATAAGAGGTAATTGGGGCTGGGAAAACGGAAATAGAGATGCAGAAGCATATAAACTTTCTAGAGAATTATATAAAAGCACTAATGATGAACACTGGGACGAACTTTCTAACTGTATAGCTTGTTACGAACATGGTGAAGATGGAAGATATTTTAGAGACTATTTTCCAGATGGCTATTTAGGAATGGAAAGTTTATACAGCATAACTGAAACTTACAAAGATAAATCAGATGAGTTTAAGGCGAAAGCAAAAGAGTATTTAACTTATCCAGAATATTGCTTTAAAGATTTTGGAAAGGAGTAAATAAGATATGGAAAAATATAATTTAAAAAATAAAACAGATATAAAAATGCATAATGTATTATTTGCAACAACAAGTGAAAGAGATTATGAGATGGAAAGGTTATTATTGCTAGAAGATATGCCTGATACAGAATATAATGAATTTGTTTTAGTAGAAGGATATCATTGTAGTTGTTATGATTTTGATGAGACTAACTGGGATTGCACAAAATTAACTAAAGATGAATTAAATAAATTGCTAGAAAAAATAGAAGATTGGGAAACATTAAGAAAAGAATTAAAAGAATTTTTAGCGAGATATTAGGGGGGGTATATAGTGAACGAAAAAACAGTGAATAAAAATAAAAGAGTGAGGGTGAATAAAATGAGTATAACGAATATAAATGAAATAGATAAATGGATAAATATTTTTTATGGTGAAGTTTTAATGCATGGAACTGATAAAGAAAAGGAAAGAGCAAATGTTATAGTTGATTATATATCATTTTTAGAAAAGAGTATCGGAATAAAAAAATGTGTTATATGTGGTAAAAAGTTTACTGCTAAAACTAAAGTAACTGTTTGTTGCTCTGATGAATGCAAAAAACAAAGAGAAAAACAAGTACATAAAGAATTTTATCAAAGACATAAAAAAGAAATAAATGAAAAATATTCAGATTATAGAAAAAAATATATCGAAAAAAATTCGGATAAAGTGAAAGAATATCAAAAAGCATATAGAGAAAAGCATAAGGAGGTGTTTTAAGTGAAAGAAAACAGTATTAAGAATGAACGAAGTTCTATAGAAGAAGATATAAAAATATTAGAAGAAATGATTGAAAATGCAAATATTGAAAATATGGATATGAATGACTGCTTTGGTGGAGAGCATATTGATGCTATAGAACATGTCTTATCAGATTATAAGAGAGTACTAGAAATAAACAAATTTTTATTAAAAGAGAATGAAGAATTAAAAGATAAATATGCTACATTTGTAAAAATGAGTAGTGAAGTGATAGCTAATAGTATTCCAGTTCAAAAAGTAAAAGACAAGATAGAAGAAATACAAAAAGAATATAACAAATTAGATAAACAAATTGATGAATATATAAATGATGTAAATAAAGATTTAGCAAAATATTATGAAAATAAAGAAAAAATATCAATAATGCAAACATTATCATGTTCCATTGATATTTTGCAAGAACTATTAGAAGGGAGAAAATAAAATGGTATATAAAGGATATGAACTGCTAAAAGCAATAGCAGATGGAGAGATAAAAGAACGGAAACAAAGTAATAGCACCAAATGATATACAATATACATACAACGGAATGGTTTTTAAAGATGAAAATGGAAATTTTATGAATGAAGAATTTTCAGACCGTGAGTATGCAGAGTTAGATTTTGAACTAATAGAAGATGAAATAGATATAGATAGTATAAAAGAAATGGAATTAGATGTAATAGATGATGTAACTTATTACATAAATGATTTAACTAAAGCAGTAAAACAACTAAACAAAGAAGTAAAAAAGTTGGAAAATAAAATAAATTAAGCAAATATAGTAATATCAATGATTAAGTCGTTTAGCAAATACATAAATGAAATTAAAATCAAAGAAGGGGGACTAACATATGACAAAAGAACAAGCAATAGAAAGATTGAAAAGTAAACTAGATAATGACAAAAAATATTTAGATCAATGTAATCCATTTTCAGATTTAGTAAATGAAGTGAGATTAGATAACAAATCAATAGAAATAGTGTTATCTATGCTAAAACAACAAGAATTAAAAATATCATCACTAAAACAAACACATAATTATGATGTGAAAATGATTGATGAAGTAAAAGGAAAAGCAGTTGAATTGTATAATCGAATAAAAGAACAAGAAAAACTAATAAATACATTAGTAGATTACATAACAGAAGAAGATATAGACGAATTAGTATGCAAGCACATAAGATGTGTAGACAATGAAGAAGAAAAAGATTGCAGAGAATGTGTAAAGAAATTCTTTGAAAGTAAAATAAAACAAGAAAAAGCTTCTGGTAATAAATAAATACCAGAAGAAAATCCAAAAAAGTGGAGGTAATTATGAATATTGAAAGATTAAAAAAAGAAATTGATATGCAAACTAGGAATGGTAGAACAGAAGTATATATAAGATTAGCAGATATAAAAGAACTAGTTGAAGGACTTGAGGGTACATATGGAGATAACAGGATGCTAATAGAAGCAGATTACATAGAAGAACTAATTGCAGAATATGAAGAAAAGCATAAAAATAATTTTAAAGAAAGTTTAAAAGTAAAGAAACCTATTGAACATTGGAACACAAAATTAACTGATTTTAATGAAAAAGGATTTACATTTGGACCTATAGAAAGATAGAGAGGTGTAAACAAATGACAAAGATATGTGAAACTTGTAAATATTATAGAATTGGACAAGGAAAATACGGAACAGGAATATGTAAATCAACAAATTCAAATAAAAGAAATAAGAATTTTGTATTAAGAAAAGAGACCTGTTCGAAGTGGGAAAGGAGAACGAAAGAATGAAATATGTAAAAGAAGAATTGGAAGCGATGCTATACCAGTATAAAGAAAATGAAGCTAAATTAGTAGAATTGCAGTTAAAAACAGAAGAATTTAAAGAAAGACTTAATTATGCAGGTACAGTGTATCAAGATAACGAAAATGAAGTAATAGAGAATATGCAATTAGCTGGACAAGCATATGATAGTATACATAGCAATACTAATAAAATTTCAGATAAAGTATCTACTACAGCTATGAGTTACAAAAAAGAAGTAAATCATATAAATAGTGAAGATAGAGACTATTTAGAGAAAAAAATACAAGAATTTGAAGAAGAAAGCAACAAACTTAACAAGAAAGTTGTTAGAGTAAAGAATTTATTAAATAGAATTACAAAAGAAGAAAATTTTGTAATAACATTGTATTATTTAGAAAAGTCGAAATGGGATTATGTTGAAAAAGAATACTTTGATGAATTTGAAAGACACAAATCGATTAAACAATTACAGAAATATAGAGATAATGCACTAGAACAAATGCTGAATATTATAAATGTAGGATTATAGCAAAAACTCCGAAAACTTCGCTAAAATTTCGCTAAAACTTCCTTTTAATTTCTTTTTGAAAGTAATATAATTATAATAGAAAAAATATAAAAAGTAGCAGATAGAAATATCTCATAAGTCCGAGCTACTAAAAATAATAGAAAGGTAAAGCTTTTTAGAAGCTCTTGCTTATTTTAGTCTTTTAAAAGAGTTGATGTTTTAAATGTTAGCTCTTTAAATTTGCACAAAAAGTATAAAAGTGTTATAATATGTATAGAAAATTAACAAAAATCATAAAAAAGTATTGACTTTTTCAAAACAACTCTAGTATAATTATTGTGCACATTAAAAAATGTGTAAGGTTAATGAGAAAATAATAAGTTCTAAGTCTTTATTATTTCATATTTAACCTCCTTTCGACAGAAAGGCGATACCGTAATATGAAAGAAGATAAAAAAAGACTAGAGGTGCGAACTCTAGTCTTTTTGCTTTAATCGTCAAATGACTTAATAATTAAGTATGTAACAATCAAAGCGACGATACGTAATATGTTTTTCATATTTCCTCCTTTCTGAAGATAAAAAAAGAAAGAATATGTTGAAGACAAAAATATTATACGACCAAATAACAAAATAATCAATAAAATATTACAAAAATATTATAAGAGCTTATCAAAAGATAAGCTCTTTAATTATGGTTATTAACATATACTAGGTAATGTTAATATATAAAACCACCTCCTTTTGTTATAAAAATTATATAAATTTTTGCAATAGAGCTTTCCTAGTGAGTTCTAGCAAATTTATATGCAGTACGAAGTATGTAAACATATGTATAGCAGAATATCAAAAGTAATCTAGTAAAGATGAAATACAAGATATTCAGTTCTAGACTGCAATTATATATAACTTACATATTTCGTAGTGTTTATAATTAAATCAAAAGAGGAATGCATATGAAATGTTTAGAAACAGGGAAAATATGTCCTGCAAACAATCTAAAATGTAAATATTGTAAATTAGATGAATGTAGAAGTGTATTAGAAATGATAGAGTATGATGAAAAAAGATTAAAAGAAAAGAAATTAAAACAAATAAGAGAGCAATTGCCACGAGAATGTGTTAATTGCTCTTTTTTAGAAATTATAAGCATAGATAATGAAAAAGTAAGATGTACTTATAGAGTTAAAGATAGATGTTTAATAGATAGAGAGGTGTAGTAATTTTGAAATACATACAAAAACCTGAAATAGGAGATATATGGATTACAACAATACCTAAAATAGAGACATATAATAATAGAATATCTAATGTAAAATTAGAAAGAAGACCGTGTTTAATCATAGATGATGGACACGGTTTTATTATTGAAAAAAACAATGATTATTTAGGAATGAAAATAACAACAAAGAACAAGAGAAATAAAAAAGAAATAAGAAATTGGTATGATGCAGGATTGAAACAAAAATCTTATGTTCGTATAGAAATGCCAATAAAAATAGAAGAAAGCCAATTAGTAAAGAAAATAGGTAAATTAAGTAAATGTGATACTTATATTTATATAAATGAATTAATGAATTTTATGAGTAATGACATAAGAGATAAGTTTGAGTAAAAGCTTAATAAATAGAAAATATAATGAAGAAGATGTAGCCGATATAATATCACATTCGCATGATATTGTAAGAAATATAGTAGATAAATATTTTTGCTAAAATTCGACATACTTTTTAAATAAAATATGATAAAATTCTCAAAAAAAGGAGGAATAATATGGAATATAATATAACAACAGTAGAAAAAGCAAAGGAAACTTTAATAGAAATAAAAAATAATTGGCCAGGAGTGCAACTAGAAAATATTGACTATTCGAAATTTTATTTTATTTTGGAACATATAACTACGAACATGGATAGTTGCAAACAAATAAAATTAAGAGGTTTAAAGTCAATAAAAGAATTGATTGAAGAACCAAACAATGAATTTATAAAGTTTTGTATTGATGGAAGTTACAAGAATAAAAATGATATAGAAGAAGTTATTAAATATTATAGAAAATACAATAATAAAATATCTGCTTTTTTTTCATATGAAAATGGCAAAAAACAATATGAAGATAGTTTAGAAAAATATCCAGAAATGTTTAGTAAAGGACATTTTTGCTTAAAACCTGAAACGCTGAAAGAATGGAAAGAAAAGTCTAAGACTTATAAAATAACAGCAAAAGTAAAATATGAAGAAATAAATTTTAATGTCATACAAGAGAAAGACATTGCTACAGAATTAGCAAATAATCTAAGAAGAAAAATAAATAATGAAGAAATGAAATATTGTATAGTTGAAATTGAAAATACTATAGAACCTAATAGATTACTTATAGAAGAAATAAGATAAAAGGGGCTTACAAAATAGTAAGCTCTTTTATTATGAAGAAAAAATGAATATAAAGAAGGTGATCATATGGCGAATGAACAAAATTTAAAACCTGTTCGAACCAAGGAAGAAGCAAGAAAAAGAGGTAGACAAGGTGGTATTAAATCTGGGCTAGTAAGGGCACAAAGAAAGACATTAAGAGAAGAATTGTTGGTATTGTTAGAAACCAAAGTAGAAGATAAAACAATACAAGAAAAAATAAGTTTTTCACTTATTCAAGAAGCTTTAAGTGGAAATGTAAAAGCATTTGAAACCATTAGGGATACAATAGGAGAAAAACCACAAGATAAAGTCAATATATCTGGAGAAGTTAATAATCCATTCTCAGGAATGACAACAGAAGAATTGAGAAATATATTAAATGGATAATAATATAAAAGAAGAATTAAAAAAACAAGCACGTTTGGAATTAGCCAGACGTGATTTTTTTGAATATTGTAAATTAACTGCATCAGATTTTTATGAAGATGATAGACAATTCTTAAAAAATGTGTGTCATGAATTACAAGACTTCTATGAAAGTGATGAAAAAGTTTGTGTGATAAATATGCCACCAAGACATCGGCAAATCCAGAACGGCAGGAAAACTTGTAGAATGGGTATTAGGAACAAATCCAAATGAAAAAATAATGACGGGTTCATATAATGAAGATTTGTCAAGTTCATTTGCAAAATCAGTAAGAGATACAATAGCTTCTGAAAAAACAGAAGGAGTAATTGTATATAATGATATATTTCCTAATACTAGAATTAAAGATGGGGAAGCTACACAAAAGAAGTGGGCTTTAGCTGGTAGCAAAGTATCAAATTATTTAGCAACATCTCCAACAGGAACTGCAACTGGTTTCGGTTGTACAATAATGATAATAGATGACCTTATAAAAAATGCAAAAGAAGCTTACAATGAAAACGTATTAAAGAATCATATAGATTGGTTTAACAATACAATGCTATCAAGAACTGAAAATGGATTCAAACTAATAATCATTATGACGAGATGGTCTAGTAATGATTTAGCAGGATATATATTAGAAAATTATTCTAATGTAAGACATATAAATTACAAAGCAGTCCAAGAAGATGGTTCAATGTTGTGTAAAGATGTATTAAGTAAAGAAGATTATGAATTTAAGACTAAAAATATGAATAAAGATATTGTTTATGCTAACTACCAACAAGAACCAATAGATGTAAAGAATAGACTATATACATCATTTAAAACTTATGAAAAACTACCGCCAGCACATTATATTATGAATTATACAGATACTGCAGATGAAGGTGATGATTATTTATGCTCAATAGATTATCAAATGTATAACAATGAATATTATATTCTTAATGTTATCTTTACACAGGAACCAATGGAGGTAACAGAGCCAGCAGTTGCAGAAATGTTAACAAAAGACAATGTTGGAAATGCTAATATAGAAAGTAATAATGGTGGTAGAGGATTTGCAAGAAATGTAATAACAAATTTAAAAAAAATAGGTAACAGACATACAAATGTTAGATGGTTTCATCAAGGAGAAAACAAAGTTTCAAGAATATTAAGTAATTCAACAGGAGTAATGAATAATATATATTTCCCTATAAATTGGGAAGATAAATGGCCAGAATTTGCTAAGCATTTAAAACACTATGTAAGAGCTGGAAAAAATGAACATGATGATGCAGAAGATTGTTTAACAGGAGTATATGAAAATCCAAAACCTAAAAATACAAATATGGCAATGACTAACAAATCATTTATAAAAATGTAACATCTATTAGGTAGGTGTTTTTTTTGATTGGAGGAAACAATGTTAAGATATAGCAAAGAAAAACTAGCAGAAGAAAGAAGTATAACAGATATATATTTTAAAGCTCAACAAGAATTAGATATAAGAAAAGAGTTATATGAGAAGTTCAGAAGAAAACTAACAGACGAAGAGCTAGCAAGTTTAGATGATGAAGATATAAAAGTACCTTTAGAGAGATATATTTCAATAATGTCTGCAGGCTATTTTGGAGGGAAAGCACCAACATATAAAGTAAAAGCTTTTAATGAAGATAAAGACAAAATAATCAAAGAATTATTTAATCATGAAACCAACGACGAACAAGAAATAAAAGAGATAGAAGAATTAATAAAACATATAGTAGATTACAATAACGATGGTTCACATTTTTTACATATGGTGCTAGATTATTTAGTTAAAAGAGCTTGTTATGAAATATACTATAAAGATGAAAACACAGGAGAAATAACAATAACAAGAAGTGATGCATTGGAAACAGTTGCGATATGGGATTATTCATTACCTAAGAAATTAATAGGCATATATAGAATAGTTCGTACATATATGGCAAATGGTGAATATCAACAAATGATAGAGTTAACGACGGCAGATGGAAAAAGATATTATTATGACACACCTGAAAAAAGAAAAATATTTGGTACACCAGCATATGAACAAAAATTTAAAGATAAACCATTATTTGAAGAGAATGAAGAAGAAAAACAGCCTAAAAAATGGGATGATGATATACCAGCAACTGCAATAGAAAATTGTGATGGAATGGCAATATTTGAACCTGTGATAAGTTTAATAAAAGCATATGAGAGATGTATTCAAAATTCAAGAAATGTATTCAAATATAATGATGAAGCAATATTGAAGGTTATAGGATATCAACCAGAGAATCCATTAATTATTCAAAACGAAAAAGGTGAAGATATTATAAATCCTGCAAGACAAAAAGAAGATGAGTATGTATTAACAAGTAGAGTAAGATATTTAGATGGAAGCAAAGAAGTAAATAGTGATATTGCTTGGGTCGAAAAGAATGTAAATGATACGGCATTGCAAAACCATAAAAAGACATTGATGGATATTATTTGTTTATGTTCATTTTGTCCTAATATGACTGATTTAGGATTTACATCAGCTGATAATAATTCAGCACTTGAAAAGAAATTTTTTAGCTTACAACAGTATATAGCAACATTCGAAGGCGATTTCCTTGAAGGATTAACAAGAAGATGGAGAATAATATTAGAAAAATTTAACAAAGAAAAAGGTAAAAGTTATGACTTTAGAGATATAGAAATAAAACTAAATAGAAATTTACCTTCTGATAAAGCGACAGACATAACAAATGCATTGAAAGTAAGAGGTTTATTACCAGATGAAACGGTTATAAATTTATTAAATCTTGATTTAGATGCAACAAGTGAATTAGCAAAAATGGATTTACAAAACGAAGAAAATATTCAGAAAAATCTAGAACAAATGCAAATAATGGGACAAGCAGAAGTAGAACAAAACGATAAAGAAGATAAACAAGACAACAAAGCAACAGACTTAACAGAAACACAAAAAGCACAAAAATTAACAGCAGATAATAAGAAAGAACAAGAAAAAGCAGTTAATAAACAGATAAAAAAGGAGTAAAAATATGTTATTAATAAAAATTGCATGCATATCATTATTATCTTTTATGGCAGGAATAATGGAAGGATTTATACAAGAAATTACAGGGATAAATATATCAAGGTTTATATATATCATGCTTGGAATTTTTATTTGTTTAATATGGAAGGTATAGAAATATGAATATATGGAATTATCACGATGCAAAAATGCGAGAATTAAAACAACTATATAATAAAACATCAAAACAAACGCAAGATAGACTTCAAGAATTACTAGATACATTTAATTTTACATCAGAAAATATATATAATATAGCAGATAATAAAACCAAAAAAAGAATAAATAATTACATAGAGCAATGGAAAGAACAAAAACTACTAACAGGTTATTTTAAAGTGTTAGCAAATAACATTTATGGAAGAACGCGAGTAAAGAATAGTGAAATATTAGAATTACTTATTTATAGTGCATACATAGAAGAACAAAACAAATTAGAAGAGCAAGAAAAACAAATAATGTATGAAGATACAAACTACTACTATGAAGAAGGACAGAAAGAAGTAAACAAAAAGAAAAAGTCATCAATATTAACGATGGCTTTATTTCTTGCATTATTAGACCAACCTAACTATAGCGGATTTAATTGGAAACAATACATTGAAGTTACAATGCAATATAATGCACAACAAATATACAAACAAGCAATTTTAAATATGCAACAACAAAAAGACCTAGAAATGGATTCTAGTGAGTTTCAAACAATAATAAATAGGCAAAACAATCAAAAAATTAATATAAATAATAACAAAATATCAGGTGCAGTTGATTTACAAATGATTGGATTAAACAATCTAGCGAAAGTTGAGGGAATAAAAGAAGCTGCAGAAGATGATTCAAAAGTTAGATTTATTGCAGTAGAAGACGATAAAACTACTTTAATGTGTGATAGTTTAAACAATCAAGAGTTTTATATCAATAAAGAAAATGTATTTGATAGGTACTATGGAGAAAATCAGAAGGAATTAAGAATACAAAGAATTAGATGTAATGGCTTGGTATTAGGCTTGAATTTGCCTCCAATTTCGCATTTTTTTCATTACTGTCGTTCAACTATTGTATATAATAGTAATTATATAAGTAAAGACTTTAGAAATGGAAATGTTTTAGGAGAAAAACAATATAAATCATTAGAAGAATATTTAAAGAGTATGTCTTATAAAATCAATTCAAAATTATACAATAACGAAAAATTATCAGAAGAAGATAAAGGATATATACAAAATTTAGATAATGCACTAAAAGGAATGCCAATATACAAAGGATGGGTTAAAAGGTGTGTTTATGTAAGAGATAGTGAAGATGTTTCAAACATATTGTCTATATTTGATAATGAGCAAAGAATTGGACATTGGAATAGTTATATATCTTCATCACTAGAAATATATGATACAAGTTTTAAAATGATAATGAGGATAAAATCTAAAACAGGAAGAAATTTGTCTACATTAAATGATGAAGGTGGAGGCGAAATATTATTTATGAGAAATACAGATTTTCAACTAATTGACATAAAGAATAAAAATGGTGTAATATATGTTAAATTGGAGGAATTATAGTATGGGAAAGCCAGATAGAAAAATAGAATTAACTAAACAAGAAAAAAGAAGTAGTTTAGAGGCGAAATTTTGGAATGATAAACAAAAAATAGATAAAAATACACCACTTATGAAGAAAATTGAAAAAATATGTAAAGATATAGATTTTAATAATTAAAGACAGCACTTACTAGCAAGTAGGTGCTTTTATTATGGAAAGAAGGTGGAAAATATGTATATAAATCCATTTGTATGTGGAGTAATAGCAACAATATTAGCAGAATTAGCAGGAATAATATTGTATGTAATACTACCTAGCAATAGAGTTGAAAGTAAAACAGAAATTGAGACACCAGACAAGATATTAAAAGACACAATGAAAAATACAATCAATAAATAAGTTATTAACATTTTATAATTATAAATTTTGGACGTAGACGTACGTCTATTTTTTATGCCCTAGATATGGCTTTAAACTGTCTATTTTTGTTTGGTTAGACTTCCGTAAAAAGTCAAAATAGTTTGGTTATAACACCGTAAAAGTTAAGGAGGAAATAGTTATGGAAAATAACGAAGAAACAAAAACAAATATGGAATCTACTGCCGAGAGTGTAGAAAAAGTTGAAACACCGAAAGTAGAAGAAAATAAAGAAAAAACTTTTACAAGAGATGAAGTAAACAAAATGATTAATGCTGAAAAGCAAAAAGAAAGACAAGCAATTTTAGAAGAAATGGAAGCTAAAAAAGCAGAAGCTGATAAACTTGCGAAAATGGACGAAGACCAAAAGAAATCTTATGAATTGGAACAAGAAAGAGCTAGAGCTAATAAAGCAGAAAATGAACTAAATGCTTATAGACTAAAAGACGAAACAATTCGTCAAGCAAGTCAAAGAGGTATCTCATTAGGATACATAGAAACTATTGATTTTTCAAGAGAAACTGCTGAAAGTATCAATTCGAAATTAGATATATTCGAAAGAGTATCAAAAGCAGACAGAGAAAAAGCAATAAGTGAGTATTCTAAAGAACCAGCACCACAAACAGGAGAAAGGGTAACTCAAAAAGATATAAGCCAAATGAGTTATACAGAATTGGCAGAATATCTAAATAAACACCCAGAAGTAAATTTATAAAAAAAGGAAGGTAATAAAAAATGGGAAAATTTGATTCAAAAAGTTTTAATGAAAAAGCATTTAAGTATTCAGTAGATAGAATACCAAATTTAAAAACAAACGAGTTAAAGAAATCAAGAGCTTTAACAGGAAATGAAGATATTAGAAAAGTATTTGCAGATGAAGATGGTACAGCATATGCAAGAATTGCTATGCGTGGACTATTAGAAGGCGATGCAGTAAATTATGATGGACAAACAGATATAACAGCAACATCAACAAAAACATTTGAAAGAGGTGTTGTAGTTGTTGGTAGAGCAAAAGGATTTGTAGAAAAAGATTTTTCTTATGATGTAACAGGTGGAAAAGACTTTATGCAAAATGTTGCTGAACAAATAGCAGACTATAAAGATGGATTAGACCAAGATACAATATTAGCAGTATTAAAAGGTATATTCTCAATGACAGGTGCTAAAAATTTAGAATTTGTTAACAAACATACAACAGAAGTAAAAGGAAATATTCAAGCAGCAACATTAAATACAGCAACGAATAAAGCATGTGGAGCAAATAAAAAGAAATTTGCATTAGTATTTATGCACTCAGATGTTGCAACAAACATTGAAAACTTAAATTTATTAGAACATTTAAAATATACTGATAAAGATGGTATAACAAGAGAACTAGATTTAGGTACATGGAATGGAAAATTAGTAATAATTGATGATGATATGCCAACAAAAGAAGTTGAAGCAACATATGTAAAAACAACTGATAAAGCTATAGTAACAGGAAAAACATATTATACAAAATCAAGTACAAAATATACAGTAGTTTCTAATCCAGTTGAAGGAAGCATTGGAGATTATTACGAATTATCAGACGAAGCACATACAGAATATATAACTTATGTGTTAGGTATAGGTGCTATTGATTTTGAAGATGTAGGAGTAAAAGTACCATATGAAATGGATAGAAATCCATCAAAAAATGGTGGACAAGATACTTTATATATCAGACAAAGAAAAGTATTTGCACCATTTGGAATTTCATACGAAAAGAAATCTCAAGCTTCATTATCACCAACAGATAAAGAACTTGAAAATGGTTCTAACTGGGATTTAGTAAATTCTGGTGAAGAATCAGAAGAAGATAGAAGTTATATAAATCACAAAGCTATTCCTATTGCAAGAATAATTTCAAGAGGATAGCAGAAAGGAAGGCAATAGATGTTAGAGCAAATAAAGCAAAGGTTAGGAGCAAATTATATTGAAGATACAGACAATATAATACGAGACATTATAGCAGATATGACTTCTATTGCTTGTGATGCTTCTAATCGAAATAAAGATGATGAAAAGCTAATTCCATACATAAAAAAAGCTGTTATAGCTGAATATAATGCTAGAGGTTCAGAAGGACTTCTAAGTCGAAACGAAGGGTCTATTTCAAGTTCATTTTATGATATAGAAAAGAAATTAAGAATTGATGCTGCTTCAATAAGGATATTTAAGTAATGTTATTACGAGATTTAACAAAAGTATATATATCAGAATATGAAGAAATAGAAGACCACGGCGAGAGTGATAAAGTATGGAAATATAAAGGACAAGCTTGGCTGAATATGCAACAGGATGTAAATGAACTTGACAGAAAATCTACTGGCGAAGTTGATTATAGTACATATAAAGGTCGTACGACTAAAGATTATGATATAGAAAAAGGTAACGGAATATCATTTGATGATGTCTCAAAATTAGAGGAGTTTATTCCAGATTATAAAGTATTAGATAAAAATAAAATAGGAAGTACTTATGTATATAGAATGGAGAAAATACAATGATAAATTTCAATTGTAATATAAAAGTAAAACATAATTTTAAAAATATAAATGCTATAATTCAGAAATTGCCACAAACTGTCAAAATAGCAACAGAAGAAGTGTTAAAAAACATTAGAGGTTATGCAATAAGACTAGAAAAAGGACATAACGAAGATGGCATATTAGTTGAAATAATTGATATGTCCACTAAAGAAGTAAAAGGAAAGGTTTATGCAGACCCTTCTAAATTTATGACTGAAAATGGACAATTTTATTTATGGTTTGAGTATTTTGGAACTCGGACAATATGCGGAACAAGAACATATAGGAAAAACAAAACACTTTATCGAATCAGGTTATACAGAATGGTATATACCTGTAAATAAAGTCGGTAGGTCATTAAGTTATCCAATTGTAACCATAAAAGGAGAACAATTCTATGTTGCAGTAGGCTCAAAAGCAAATCACTTTTTAAGTGATGCTGAATTTAAAAGCAGAAATGAAAATGTAGAAATAGTAAAGAAAAAGCTAGATGAAATGTTAAAGGAGATATGTAAATGAAAGATTTAAGTGAATTAGAATTTAGTGATTTAGTATATGAAAAGCTAGAACCATTGAAGTATAAGCAAATATTAACAAATCCAACAACTACAAGTAAATTTCCTTGTTTAGAATTACATACACCTTTAAAATCTGTAAATCTAACAGAAAATGCATTTCCAATTAAATCTACATTTCAGATATCAATAACTTGTTGGAATGAAAAGCAACGCCAAGCAATGAAAATGACAGATGAAGTTGATTCAAAACTTCAAGAATTTAATTTTATAAGGACAAATACCAGCCCTGCAATATATGACCAGATATTGCAAAAATACGGTATAACAATAACATTTGAGGTCATTTATAATGTAATAATGAACTCATTTGATTTTATAAGATAATAGGAGGAAATAAAAATGGCAAATGAAATAGTAGATAAAAACACAGAATTAGAAGAAATGCCTGATATATCAAAATGGGCGAAAGTATTTTATTCTGAAACAAAAACAGGAGAAAGAACACAAGTGGCATTTGTGGAAAAAATTCCAGTGTTAGAAGAATCACCCGATCAAATAACAGGTTCTGCATTAGATTTAGATTATGAATTTGCACAACCAGGAATCAAAAAAGCATCTAATATTGAAATAGATATATATTATACACATACACAACATAAAACATTAAGAACTTTAAAAGATAAAGAATTATATTGGTTCTTCCAAAATCCAGCACATACTGCACCATCAGGTGGAAAACCAATAGTAAGAACGTTAAAAGGAAAAATGTTTGTAACAATGCAAGAAATATCAGTAGGAGAATATCTAAAAGATAAAATGACAATATATAAAAATGGGGATGTTGAAGAAACAGAAGGCTTTCCCACAGTCTAGTTCTACATTAAGTGCTAGGAGTAGAACGAGAGAAGTTACTAGCACAATAGAAAAAAATACAGAGAAGGCCTAAGCCTTCTCTCTTTTGCAAAGGAGAGAATAAAAAATGAAATTAGAAACTAAATTTAAAACAATAAACTTAGTATTTACAACAAGAAAAATAGTAAATATAACAAATATATTAAAAGGAAAAAACTTTGAAGATTTATACTTCAAGGTTGTAAATGAAAGTAATTTAGATGCATTATCTAAAATAATATACATTTTTGCAGAGGACGAAGCTGGTATTAAAGCATTTAAGACAAGTGAAGAAGTATATGATTTTTTAGATGATTATAAAGAAGAAACAGGAAAATCATATTCTGATATTTTTAATGAATTAGCAGAGGTGATAAATAAAGAGGGTTTTTTCAAGAGCAAAATGAGCGAAGAGGAATTGAAACAAAAAATATCAAATCCATTATCAGAAGTAGATATGGAATCAATAATCAAGGCATCAGCGGAAAAAGTAATAGCACAAGTAACAGAACAAGAAATGCTAGCACAAGCTTAGATAGTATAACAGAAAATATAGAAAATGCTAAAACAATAGAAGATATGGTATATTGTTTAGAACCATTAGCGTATTATTTTGGAATGAAACCAAACGAATTTTGGAACGAAAGATATAAGGATGTATTTTTATATTGTAAAGTGAATTTAATTAAATTACAGGATAGTTTTAAACAACAAATTAGTTTACAAGAGGCGGTTACAGACAAGTTAATTCAAGCAGATAGTATGTTATTTAAAAATCCTAAAATAATACCTATTCGAAAGATGTTTAGTGATTTATTTAAAAACAGATAAAAAATATATATTTTCGACAAACTTCAACAAAAAATGTATTTTGAAGATGGTATAATTTTATCTATAAAAAATGTAAAGGGAGATGTATTAATATGAAATGCCCAAAATGTGGAAGCGAAAATATAAATTTTCAAATAATTAATGAACAAAAATTAGTTACAAAACATCATGGGTTACTTTGGTGGTTGTGTATTGGCTGGTGGTGGATACCAGTAAAATGGATTTTTTTAACTATACCAGCATTATTAGCAGCAATATTTATAGGAAAAAGAAAAAAGATAAAAAACACTACAAAGACAATGCGTGTTTGTCAAAATTGTGGACATACTTGGAAAGGATAAAATAAAAAACACTTACTTAAGTAGGTGTTTTTTTATTTTTTCTCTGACTTTATAAAGTTTATGAAATTTTGAATTTGTGTGATTTCTTCATTTGTTAAATCTGACAATTGAGACAATAAATCTTCTTTGTGAGAATTATTTGGAAATGGAGATAATCCTAAAAGATAATCAACAGAAACATTAAAAAATTTAGCTATTAAAATCTTTATCTCATCGTTAGGAGTTCTTTTTCCAGATTCATACTGAGAAATAGCCGATGCAGAAATATTTAATTTTTGTGCTAGTTGAAATATGCTTATATTAGCACTTTCTCTTAGAAGCTTAAGACGTTTACCTAATATATTATTATTCATAATTACACCTCTTTCTAAAATAATCATAACATATTGTGAAAAAAATTACAATATGTATTGACAACAAATAACAAAAAGTGTAAAATATAACAAACTGTTAAAAAAGGAGGTGAAAAAATGATAGTAAGCGTTTCAAAAGAAATAGATGATTCTAAAATTCGAATGGAAAGAGCAAGATTACATATAAGTCAAAAAGAATTAGCACAACGAATAGGAACTACAAGGGAAAAAATAAATGCAATAGAAAATGCTAAGTGTAAAAAAGTACAAATTGAATTATTAGAAAAACTAGCAAATGTTTTTGAATTAAAAGTAGAAGATTTATTAAAAAAAGAAGAGAGATAATGTGTCCATCGCCAAATTTTCACATTATCTCATACAAAAGAACAAAGTTCTTATCTATGAATATTATATCACGGATAAAGGCTTTGTTCAAGTACCAATTAAAAAATGGAATTGAAAGGAGTCTTTTTATTATGGAGAAAAAAGAAAAGATTAAAAATGTTTATAAGAAATTAGGTATTTTAGTAGATAATAATACAATAAATGAAATACTTAAAGACAAAGAAAGAACAGAAAATATAATAAGAATTTATAAAACAGAAGAAATGGATTCAATGAATTATATTTTTAGTAAACCAAAAAATAATAAATCATTTACAATGTTTGAGCTAGAAGCGGCAAATAAGATAGATTTATTTGATAGAACTATAGTTGAATGGTGTAAATTAATTTGGGATAACAGAAATAATGAAAAAATATAGATGAAATATTAAAAGCATTAAATGAAAGTAGGTGTCCTAAATGTATATAACTAATTTATGGGGTGTAACTTTCTTATTTTTAATGCCGACTGCATTACTTATATTAGGAGCTTATATAGCAGGAAAAGAAGAAGGGAGAATAGAATATGCAAAATCTCAAAATAGACATAGAGTTAGAAAAACTACTGCCAAAATTAGAGGAAGAAAAGTTTAATTTATTAAAGGAAGATATTTTAAAAAATGGTTGCATAAATCCTATAATTGTATGGGATGGTTACATAGTAGATGGTCATCATAGATATAAAATATGCAAAGAGAATAATATTGAATTTAAAATAAAAGAAATGAAATTTGGAAATAAACAAGAAGCAATGATATGGGCATGGACAACACAAAAAGCTCGAAGAAATATTGATGATGGAACATTATTTAATATTGCAAAAGTTTTTAAACCATATTATGAGAAAAAGGCTAAAGAGAAACAAAAAATTGCAGCACAAAACACAAATAATACGCTTTATATGAAATCAGATAAAGCGTTAACTAATGATATTAAAAATGCAGAAACAGAAATAAAAGGAATGATTGCAAATAAAATAGACACAACGAAAGAATTGGCACAAATAGCAGGTGTGGGAAGGGATACTATGAATAAAGTTATACAAGTGCAAAAACATGCACCTGAACCAATACAAAAAGCAGTTAGAGATAATGTAATAAGTATAAATAAAGGGTATGAACTTACAAAAAAAGTAAAGGATTTACCACAAGAAAACAAAGAAAAAGAAGCGGAAAGATTAATAGATGAACAATTTCAAAAAGAATGTAAAGAATTAGATAAAGCTCATCGAATATATTGCAAAATAAATGATGCAGTTTATAAGCCAATTTCGGTTGAAATAACAGAACAAAACGTTGGATATTGGATAGAAGATATGACACAAGAGGAATTGGCATTAGAAGAAAAAAATATAGATGAAGCAATTAGAAATCTAACAGAGATTAAGAGAATATTACAAAGTAAAAAAATAATAAGGAGAGTGAAATAATGGATAGAAAAGTAAAAGAAACTATATATAACGAGATACATAATAAAGGAGAAATTGACCAAGATCATATTGTTGGGCTATTAAAAATATATGATGATAAACCAAACTTAAATAAATTAGTTGAATCTTATTATAAATCTAAAGCAAATAGAATAATATCATCATTCAAAGATGACAATCATGTAAGAGATTGTTTTGCAGTAAAAGAAGGAAATAAAACAACATATGTAAATATAAGTACAACCAATAAAGTTTATTATGTTAAAGATATTGCTGGTTCATTAAAAAAACAAATAGACGGAAGAAAAAAATCAATGAAGAAAGCAAATTCAAGAGTAAAAATATTAGAAGGACAAGTAAAAATTGAAGATATTGAGAATAAAGAAATAGCTCAATAAAAATTAAAGCATCAGTTTAACTGGTGCTTTTTATAATGGGGAAGGAGATGAAATAATGGATAAAAACGAACAGGACTTAAATTTATTATCAAAAGATTATCAAAGAATAATTATAGAAAAAGAAGATACAAAAGAAATATTGGCAGAAATAACAAATAAAGAAATTAAATCTGCCAATAATATACAAATTAGAATAATGCCGACATACGACTAATGTTTTTTGTCTTTGGGTGGACAAGGGTCATTGCCAAAACTATCTTTATCAGAAATAATACCATTTTTCTTATGTATAACAAGTTCTGAGTGTTGATTTTTAGCAATTTCTCTGGCAATTTTTTCAGCTTCTAATTTAGTATCAGTATGCTTTGTTGATTTTGAGTTGCCTTCACCCTTTACATCCCAACCACCATTGGGATTAGGAACTACATGTTGATTTTTACCCATAATATAATCACCACCTTTCTATTTGATATAAAAAATAGTATAGCAAATAGAAAGTAAAAAAAATATCAAAAAATGTCGAACAAAATAAAAATATGGAAGGAGGAACAAAGATGACCGTAGAGGAAATAGAGATAATTGTAACTGCAAAAGTAGAAGAAGCATTAAAAGAGTTTGAAAAAATTGTATCAAACATAAAAAAACAAATGAAACAAGTCCAAGAAGCATTTTCAAAGATTGAGACTAAAGAAATGCAAAATAAAGTTCAACAAGCTACTAACTATGTAAAGAAAAAAGTACAGGATTTAAAACAAAGTTCAAAAAATAATGAAATTACAATTAAAGTAAATAATAAAGATGCACAGGAACAAATTAGCCAGACTTCAAAAAAAATAAAAAGTCTAAAAAAGCAAACTGAGCAACGGAGAAAAATTTGATGGTTTTATGAATGGAAAAGAAGCAGGAAAACTTGACGATTCTGTAATTAAGCAGATTGATAGCATCGCAAAAAGAATGAGTAAAACAATCAAAGGATATTCTGGAGGAATACAAAAACTTTCAGGAAACATTGACTTTAAAAACTTACAAAATAAAATGCAAGAAACGGAGTTAGTTGCAGAACAAACAGGGAAAAAAATAGGACATATAAAATATGATGATAAAAATATAAAGAGTTACATAAATGCATATAATAAAGCAATGGATTTACATCCAAGAATGAAAACATCAAATAAAATGCAATTGGCAAATAAAGAAATTCAAAATCAAGATTTTTATATGAAGGCAAAAATAGATACATCAGAAGCAAAACGAGAAATAAAAGGTTTTAGAGGAACAATTGAGAATGAAACAACTACTAAATCAAATTTTAGTAGTTTTTTTGATACTTTTAAATCTAAAATGGAACAAGCAAAAACTATAGCAGGAAGAATAGGAATAGCATTTAAAAATGTTGGAAGTGATATAGCAAGATGTTTAAATCCAATAAATTTGATAAAAAAAGGAACAGGAGCAATAGGAAATATTATTAAAAATATTGGGGCAAAAACTAAGGGCGTTGGAACAGGTATAAAAAGTGGAATAGGTACAGTGCTAAAATATGCAGCAGCATTGTTTAGCTTAAGGAGTATTTATTCTACGTTAAGCGGTTGTGCTCAAAGCTGGTTATCTAGTCAAAATGTAGGAGCTAAACAATTAAGTGCAAATATAAATTATATGAAATACGCTATGGGAAGTGCACTAACGCCCATAATACAATTTACAACGAATTGTATGTATCAATTATTAAAAGCTATTCAATCAGTTGTATATGCATTGTTTAGAGTAAATATATTTGCTAAAGCAAGTGCGGGTTCATATGCAAGCATGGCTGGAAGTGCAAAAAAAGCCAAAAACGAAACAAAAAGTTTATCTAATATACATAGTGAAATAAATAATGTACAATCTAATGATAATTCAAATAGCGGAAGCGGTGGAACAACAACTCCAAGTTTTGATTTGTCTAGGATTGATAATACACCTAATAGTATTATAGATGCTATAAAAAAAGGGGACTGGTACAAAGTAGGTTCAGTGCTTGGACAAAAATTAAATGATGCAATGAATAGCATTCCTTGGGATAAAATACAAAATACGGCAAAAAAGATAGGAACTAATATTGCTCAATTTCTAAATGGATTCATAGAAACAACAAATTGGAATCAAGTTGGTAATACAATAGCTCAAGGAATAAATACGGCAATTTATCTTGTTCAATCATTTGTTCATACATTTAATTGGTCAAGCTTGGGTAGTGCTATTGCCAATGCAATAAATGGATTCTTTAAGAATACTAATTGGGGAGCATTAGGAGATACAATAAGTTCTGGCATTAAGGGAGCCTTAAATGGTATTACAACATTTTTCAAAGATCTTGATTGGAGTTTTATTGTTCAAGGATTAATTGACTTTTGCAAGAATATAGACTGGAATGGAATTGTAGACTCAATGTTTGAAATGTTAGGAAGCGCATTTGCAAGTTTTGTCAATCTAGGTATGATAATAGGTGAAAAAATAAATATTGCTTTAGATAATGCGAAGAACTTTTTTCAAGAAAAAATACAAGAATGTGGAGGAAATGTAGTAGAAGGAATATTTAAAGGAATAGGTGACGCTATAGCAAATATAGGGCAATGGATTAATGACCATATATTCCAACCATTTATAGATGGATTCAAAAATGCATTTGGAATACATTCACCTTCAACAGTAATGGCTGAACAGGGAAACTTCATAATGCAAGGCTTGCTAAATGGAATAACTAATTTAGTAGATAACGTAAAACAGATATGGGAAAATATTAAAAATACAGCAGTTCAGAAATTTACAGATATTAAAGATTCTATAAGTAATATTTGGCAACAAGTAAAAAGTAAAACCTCTGAGACATGGCAAAATATAAAAGATAAAGTAAAAGAAGGAGCACAAGGAGCTTGGAATGGAATTACATCTATATTTGGAAATATTCCAAATTGGTTTAAAGATAAATTTAGTCAAGCATGGCAAGCAGTAAAAAATGTATTTAGTACAGGTGGAAAAATATTTGATGGAATAAAAGAAGGAATATTAAGTGGTTTAAAATCAATAGTTAATGCGATAATAAGTGGAATAAATAAGGTAATAAGTATTCCATTTAATGGATTAAACTCAGCCTTAAGAAAAATAAAAAATTCTGAAATATTAGGTGTAAAACCATTTAGTTGGATTTCAACAATACAAGTACCACAAATACCACGACTTGCTAAAGGTGGTGTATTAACAGAGGCAACAACAGTGCTAGCGGGTGAGTATTCAGGAGCTAAAACAAACCCAGAAATTGTAACACCACAAAACATAATGAGAGATACATTTGAAGATGTGTTATCAGACTTTAATAGTAGTAATGGACAACCTGTACACGTAACAATTCAATATTTAGGCAAAGAAATATTTGACGACACAATAGATTATATAAACTCAAAAACCAGAAGAACTGGTAAAAATACAATAGTAACGGTAGGTGATTAATTATGTTATGGAGAGAACATGGAAAAACAGAAAATTTGCCAACACCATCAACATATAGTGCAGACATAGAAGACACAGACAATGATAGTTATACAAGTAAAAAAACAGGAGCATTGATAGATAACCCAATAGCAATAGGAATGTTAAAGCTTTCTATGGCATGGGATTTAAACTCAGAAGAAGAGGCAGAGAAACTAATACAAAAAACATATAAAAATCCACTTGTACTAGATATAAAAGTACCAGTTGTTAATGGTGGATTTTTAGAAGGAGCAAAATTTAGAGTTTCAAAAAGAAAAGTAGAAATGATAGATACAGAATTAAATAAGAACACTTCCAAAACCAGATGGAAGTGTTCTTTTAATTTGATGCAAAAAGAATTAACAGAAGCACAAAAACAAGCTGCGAAGAATGCGAATTAGTAGGAGGCTATAGATGTATAATACAAGTCAAAATTATAAAGAAAAGGTATTAAAGGATTCAATACAACATGAATTAAATATATATATAGATGGAAATAAAATAGAATCAAATCATATTATAGATTTTAGTTCGACATTAGAATTATTTAATAATAATGAATTTTGTTTAGGCTGCACTCCTGAAATTGATATTGAATTTGAAATAGATAAAAGAGATTTGCCAGAAAACTATAATGAGGTTTATGTCGAAAGTGGCTTAGAAGATGAAATAATACCTGTTGGCAAGTTTACAATTCAATCAGTAGAAGATGATGAATTTAAAGTTAAAATAAAAGCTACAGATTATATGAAAAAATTTGAGGATAATAAATATGATGGTAGTGACTTAACTTACCCTGCAACTATGTTACAAGTGCTACAAGATATATGTACTAAAATAGGAGTAGAATTACGGTTCTACTTCTTTTCTTAATTCAGACAAACAAATAGCAGTATATGATAATACTGTATCAGCTAGGACTTATTTGAGTTATATTGCTGAGCAGGCAGAGGGATTTGCAGTAATAGGCAGAGATGGAAAATTGTATATCAAAACATTTGGAGAAGATGCTGCGAATATTGATATCAACTTATTTGGAGATTTCAAATGGGGAGATAAATTTAAAGTATCAAAAGTTTTTTATGAAGATGGAATACAAAATTATAAATTTGGAGATGAAACTGCAAACACTGTATATATAAATCAAAGCAATATGTACATAGTTGATAGTGAACAAATAGAAAACATATACAACCAAATTAAAGATTTTGAAGTATATTCGTTTGAGGGTGAAACAATAATAGACCCAGCTTATGATATAGGCGATATATTAATTATAGATGGCAAAAAAGTCTTGTTTCAAGGTGGACTAGAATATGCTGGTAAATTCAAGGCAAGTATAAAAAGTAAAATTCAAGCAAAGACAGAGCAAGAAAGCATGCAAACAAAACAAAGTAATTCAGATAAAATAAGAAGAATACAAAGTCAAATAAATCAAACAGAAGGTAAAATAACTCAACTAGCAGAAGAAATAACAGAGCAAAGTCAAAAGATAACAGAAGTTGAACAAAATGTGGATGGCATATCTCAAAAGGTAGAAAATATTCAAGATTTGACAAATGATGCAAACGGAATAAAAAGCGTAAAACTAGAAAAATGTGTTGATGGCGAAATAGTTGAATTTCATATCTATGGAAATAATGTAGTATTTAAGTATCAATGTTTAGATGATAATTTATATTTAAGTAATAATTTAATATTAGGAAAAGACAGAAGTATAATTATAATAACAGATGAAGATGAAAACAAGAAATATTATGATTTAAAAATTGAAGAAGTATTACGACAAAATGGTAAAGTAAAAGATGAATTTATTTTAAAAGATGGACAAGCACAGATAATAAGAAGAGTAAATACAGATGTAACAATAAAAGACAATGAAGAAATAGAAGATTTAGGAGAGTTTCATATACCTCTTTCAAAAGGAAATAATATACTTGAGATAAAAGACTTTAGTGCAAATATTTATGCAAAATGGGCTGTCCAAAATGAATATACAGATATGTTTGCTACAAAAGCAGAAATGAACAGTAATATAAAACAAACATCACAAGAAATAAATTTATCAGTAGATAAAAAACTTGAAAATTACAGTACAACAACAGAAATGAATAGTTCAATAACACAAACGGCAGAAAGCATTAACTCAGAAGTAAGAAAGAAGGTCGGAGAAGATGAAATTATTTCAAAAATTAATCAGTCTGCTGAAAAAATACAAATTAATGCAGAAAAAATTAGTCTTGAACGGAAAAGAAATAAACTTAACTGGAGATAATACAATAATAACAAGTAATAACTTTAATGTTGATAAAGATGGAAAAATGACCTGCAATGAAGCAGAAATGAATAATGCAACAATAAATGGCGGAAATATAAATATGGAAGGAAATGACACAACGCCCACTATTAATATACATTCTGGAACAGATTATATAGAAATGTATCCGATGAATTTTGTTATGGAATATGAATATGGGGGAGCAATTGTCACAAATTATATTCAAAAAGGTGGATATTATGTTGATAATGGTGTGAGTTCAACAAAGGTTTGGTATGACGGAATAGTTACTCCAACCTTAACCCAAACATCATTAGCGAAAAGTAAAAAGAATTTCGAAAAGATGTCTAACGATGCATTGAAAATTATAAAAAATATAGACATATATAAATATAATTTAAAAAATGAAAATGATACAGATAAAAAACATATAGGTTTTATAATAGGAGATAAGTATAATTATTCGAAAGAAGTAACAAGTATAGACAATAAAGGTGTAGATAACTATTCTTTTACAAGCTTATGTTGTAAAGCTATACAAGAGCAACAAGAACAAATAGAAACATTGCAAAGCAAATTAAAAGAGATGGAGGCAAAAATAAATGAAAAAAATTAATTTTGAAAACGACGTTACAAAAGTAAATGCAGAAACATTTAACACATTTCAAAATAACATAGATGAAGCAGTAGTCCCAAAAGGCGGAACTACTGGACAAGTATTAACAAAAAGTTCAAATGAAGATAATGAGGTAACTTGGACAGATCCAATTGAAACAACAGTAATAAATAATCTGAGTTCAGGAAGTACAACAAGTGCTCTTTCTGCAAATCAAGGAAGAGCATTAAATAATAAGATTACATTATTAAAAGAAGAAATAGAAAATAAGCATACATATTCAACAGAAGAAACACAGATAGGTACTTGGGTAGATGGAAAACCTTTATATAGAAAGACAATAATATATACGTCTGGTTTTGTAATAGGTGGAGAAAAAGTATTTACCCATGGTATAGCTAATTTAGATGAAGTTGTATCTTATAAAGCAAAATATTTGAGAAGTGATGGCACTACACAGTTTATTCCTACGATTCATTCAGATATGCAAAAATGGGCTAGTGGAATATATGATTTTTCACATACTAGTTTTGCTCTATATGTAGGGTCATTGAATAACGATTTTACTATAAATAAGCTGATTATAACTTTAGAATATACCAAAACAACGGATTAGGAGGAACATCTATGTTAGATGAAAAATATATTGAAAAAATAGCAGAAATAGAACAACGTTCTAAATCTAACACAAAAAGACTTGATGAATACGATGGGCAAATAAAAGAATTACAAAACACATATACTATAATGGAAAAAATGGATTATAGAATGGGAAATGTAGAAAATAATGTATCTGAAATTAAAGAGGATATACAAAAATCAAAAGAGCAAAAGGGAATGAAGTGGGATAAATTAATTGATTATTTATTCTATGCAATTTTAGCTTATGCTCTTTTTAAATTAGGTTTAAAATAATAGGAGGTGCAAAATGAAAAATAAAATATTAACAATGGCAGCAGCAATATTAACAGCTGTTGCTATTTTTATTGGTGTATATGTAGATTATACCAAAACAGGAAAAATAGATAAAGACAAAGTAAATGAAGCAGTAGACACAATAGTGGATGCAATAAATACATATGAAATGACAGATGAACAAGTTGAAGCATTGCCAAGTACAGAAATACACGAACAAACAGAAGAACAAGAAAATGAAGTTGAGCAAGATGTTGAAAGTGAAGGCTTTGAATTACAAGGGCAAATTGCATACGAAGGTGCAAAAGCAGAAACTTGGAATGTTGAATTAGGAGATTATAAAGGATTAACATATTATTCTCAACTAGATTCAAGATGGGCAAATAAACCATATACTAGTTGCAATAATAGTTCACAAACTATTGGTTCAAGTGGTTGTGCACCAACCTGTGCTAGTATGATAGTTACTGCTTGCAAAGGAGCAATAACACCAGACACTATGTGTAACCTTTTTGTTAAATATGGTTATAGAAGTTCAAACAACGGAACATATCTAAGTGCATTTAGAGCAGTTGCAGATGAATTTAATATAGGTTACGAGGAAACATATAACTTAGACAGAGCAGTAGAATTATTAAGAAATAATCATTATGTAGCTGCAAGTTGTGCAAATGGGTTATTCACGACAGGAGGACATTTAATATTAATAGTAGGAATTGATGGAGATACATTAAAAATATACGACCCATATTTATACAGTGGTAAATTCGAAACATCTACACGTAGAGGAAAAGTAACAGTTTCAGGAAATACTGTATATTGTTCAATAGATAACTTTAGAAGATATGCGAACTATACTAGATTCTTTGCATATGCTCATGATGAGAATGTACCAACAAACAATACAAAACCAGTAATAACAAATACATATACAAGATATGTTAACGCAAATGGTGGATTAAACGTAAGATATACTCCTAACGGAAAGAAAGTTGGAGCAATAGCAAATGGAACACAAGTAACAATATATTCTACAAATGGTAACTGGTCAGAAATAGGAACTAACAGATGGATTTGTAGCGATTATCTAACAAGTTATATGCCTAGCAAGAAAAAATCTACTACAACTAAATCTCGCAGCTATACTACGGGAAAATACAAAGTAACATCTAATTTAAATGTAAGAACAGGAGCAGGAACAAAATATGCTAGAAAAAGCTACAAGCAATTATCTGCAAATGCTAGACAACAAAACAGAAGGTTAGGTGGAGAATATTCAGGTTACAGAAAAGGTGTAGTTTGTACAGTTACAAAAGTAGTTTATTCAAATGGATATTATTGGGGAAAAGTAAATTCAGGATATATTTGTTTAAACTATTGTAAAAAGATATAATCATATGATATAATCTCATTAGTTTATTAGCAGTTGTGAAAGATATTAGAGCTAGATTGATTAATTTCAGTCTAGCTCTTTTTTTATGCAAAAAATCAGCAAAATTGAGGCATAAAACTATATTAATTTAAAATTTAAATGGCTTAAAAGCGATTTTAAAAGGTCGAAATTTAGCTAAAAATCAATATTTTTTATAATTATGAATAGAATATAAATAAACAAGAAAAAATATCATAAAAACAAAAATATGTTCAGTTTTTATTGACAGAATTATATAAAAGATATATAATATTACAACAATATTAAAAATATATTACAATTTTATTAATCTAATTGACAAAAATAAAAAATAATATAATATCTAATATAGGGGGGATTTAGATGTTAGAAATTAAAGGTTTCAATGAAGAACCATCTAAAGCAATAAAACTAGCCTTATACATTAGAAAAAAATATTTAGAGTACAAAGGAAATATTGATAAAAGAGTAATTTCACCAATAAAATTACAAAAATCATTATACTTTTTATTTGCGTATTGGGGTCAATTTATAAAGAACAATAAAGAAAATCAAGATAGTGTTGAAGTTAACTATTCTAATTATTCGGAATATTTATTTGATGATAAAATTGAGGCATGGACGTATGGACCAGTAGTCCCAGATGTTTTTATAGCAGAAAAACAAGGGCATTTGGATATGCTAGACTCATTTGATATAGATTTTTTTGAGAAAAATGAAGAAAGTAGAGTAAAGAAAGAATTTATTGATGACTTATTAAGACAATTATTTGAAGCAGATGATTTTGGTTTAGTTAGGTTGTCTCATCAAGATCAATGTTGGATAAGAAATTATGTAGAAACTGATGAAAAACATAACAGAGAAATTCCAAAAGAGGAAATATTAGATGAATACACTAGAAAGTAGATTAGATAGAATTGAACTGCAAAATCAAGGAAATCAATTTAAACATGCAATAGATAAAATAACCAGAAAAGGTTGCAAAGTGATAAATACAACACCATTTCATTTTAAAAAATTTGAGTTTAATGGTAACTTACATTCAAACCATATAGAAAATGAAAAATTTACTAATTTTATTAAAACTAAGGGAAATATGTATTATAGTGTCTTAGAAAAAACAATTGATAAAATATATTCTGAAAATTATAATTTTCTAAAAGAGTTTCAATTAGAAGAAAACAATTACAGTGAAATATCAGAAGCAACACAAAGATTAAAAAGAATAATTATGGAAGTTAATAATATAAAAAATATAAAAGATGTGCCAAAAATAAACGAAATGATTCCTGTGAAATATTTAAAAAAACAAGAAAAAAGATATAAAACATTAAGATTGTTTGTAAATATAAGAGAAAACGGATATATTGATTTATATTTAATAGACTTATACCATTTAGGAATTAATGCATATAATAATAACACAGGGAAATATGATTTAGATACAAACTATAACACAAATAAGGACTGGGATGTTTGTATATCAAATATTGCAGATAATTTCAAACAAGAGGACTAGAAATAGTTCTTTTTATTTTACAACTTTCGACAAAATAACCACTTTTATTATGCTATAATTAACATAAAAAGGAAGTGATAGTATGAATATTTATAAGAAAAGTATTAATTACTTAAAAAAGCAGAATAAATATTTTACTAAAACAGAATGGAACAAAATAGCAAATGAAAATAATTTATTAAGTGCAAGAACAATAGAATATTTCTCTGGAAAGAGTCTAAAAAAATTAATCAATGAAAATGCCTAGTATAAACTAGGCATCATTTTTTATATTCAAAACTAAATCTAATAGTTGACTAACTTCTAAAGCTTCTTTAGAATCTAAACCGTATTTTTCAATTCGTCTATACATTTCTTTTTTCAAATCTTCAATATCAAGTCTAGTATAAAATAAATCTTTAACATTAACATCTAATACTCTTGAAATCTTATATAAAGAAGATAAAGTAGGATTATATTTCTTATTATTTTCAAGTTCAGAAATATAACTTCTAGATAATCCAGTTTCTTTACTTAACTGTCTTGCAGATATATTTTTATTATTTCTAATTTCTTTAATTCTAAATACAAACATATAAAACCTCTAATATAGTATTAGAATATTTTATAATTTTTATTCGAAATTGAATAGTCTGTCGCTGACAGCGACATATTTGTGTCGAAAGTCGCGGTCGATTTTTGTTGCCTTTTGTAAAATGTTGTAATACAATCATAAAAAAGAGATAGCTCGACTGGTACTCGAAACTATCTCATGGATTGTATGTTATATGAAATCAACTACATATAATATACAATCTGAAATTAAATTTGTCAAATTTATGGAGGAATGTATGGAAGATTTAGAAGAAGTAGTAGATATGTTTATAAAAGAGGAAGATTACCAAAAGTTAAAAAGAGTTTTCCACAAAGACAATGATTATTTTAGCAAAGAAGAATTGGAAGAATATGGAATTATTTTTGACGTAATTTTGACGTAATTTATAATCAAAAAAGTGCATTTTTATGTTTTTACATGCTATTAATCAATTCGATGAAAGCGTTGGAAAATAAGAAAAAAACAAGTAAAACGAATAAAAAAGTAAAAGTCAATAAAAATTCTCATAACCCAAAGGTCGCAGGTTCGAGTCCTGCCCCCGCAACCAAGAAATAACAAAGGTTTCAGAAATTTATCTGAAACCTTGTTTTTTGTTATAGGAAATTTATATTCTTCTATATCTCCTACAATCTAATTTACCACTAAAATATGTGGAGAGCTTTTCACCATTAATTAGAGTTTCTTTTTGTTTTTTGGTAAGAGTTTTTATTTTATATTCTAATTTGCAAGCTAAAGATTTTTCTTTACTTTTCCAAGCTACCTCAAGTTTTATAACATTATGAGATTTAGTATATTTTGCTCCATTTTTTCCTTTTGATAAATGTTCATTTAATCTATTTTCTAAATTATTAGTCATTCCGGTATAAATAGAATTATCAGAACATCTTAACATATATGTGTAATACATTTTATTCTCCAATAATTTAAAATTTTTATTATTTTATTATAAAAATATTTACAAATCAAGAAAATAAACTCTTATTTTACTGTAATTAAATCTTTAA